>Ga0208271_100012_pt1 | contig 249131 bp, 233 predicted proteins | sample LakWasM111_LOW13_2_FD_183927 | JGI IMG/M metagenome (GOLD analysis project Ga0208271, IMG submission 183927) | Freshwater sediment methanotrophic microbial communities from Lake Washington under simulated oxygen tension - Sediment Metagenome... | ecosystem: Environmental > Aquatic > Freshwater...
GGCTTGGAAACTCCAGACGGCTTTCCAAGGATTATGAGCGCCTAACCGATACGGCCGAAGTATTTATCAAAATTACTGAGGTACATCGTCTTTTACGCGGAATTTGTTAGGTTTTTAAACAGCTTCTTAGTGCTTTTATGACTTAGATGAAACGTCAACAGAACCTAGGATTGCATTTCGGAGTTGAATCCGCCTATCAGAATATTGAGTCGATACGATTGACAATCTCGCTAGACGCCAACTCCAAGCCCTGCTTGTAACATTCGCTGGCCCTGTCTTTATCGCCTTGGGTAAACAACAAATCGCCGAATAGTTGATAAGCCGGAACGGTAGGCTCTATTGATATACTTTTGGTCAGGTAGGTTGTCGCTTTTTGGTGGTCGCCGCATTTTATGCTCAATCTGCCCAGAACGGTCAGGAATACGGCGTCTCTGGGATGCGTAGGCAGCCATTGCTCGGCTGTTTCAAGCTGTCTTACGGCATCAATCGACTGGACATTGCCGAACAATACTACCAGCGTTTGATCCCAGGTTGTCGACAAGGCTCTTGCCAAGCTGCCTTCAACTTTTGCGCCCGCTCCTGCGTCTATCATTGCAGCAAAATAGATTGCCGAAACGCCCTTCATATTTCTTATGTAATCGGGAATTTCTGCCCACAACGAGTCAATTTCATCAACATTGCCTTGTTCGGCCGCTTGCTTTAACAATTTGCTGAACGCTTCGGTTTCCAGAAGTTTAATCTCGGCTTCCATTAACACTTTATTGCTGTTTAAGGATGGGATTAGTTTTCGTATGCCTTCCCAATCACCAGCTTGTTGATAGGCTTGATGTAACAGTCTTAAAACACTGGCGTGAGTCGGATCGATGGTATGTAGGCGTGTTAGTGTTTCAAGGGCTTGTTCGAACTGTTTTTCCGATAAATGTAATTCCGCTTGGGTCAGGCCTATCGCCACATCGGATCCTGGCGCCTGATCGGCTGCTTTTTTTAGGTATTCATCTCTTTTGTCAATCGCGCCACGGGATTGTGCGGCTCTTGCTGCTGTCAAATAATGAATTAACGGAGCGCCGCTGTGCGAGGCGTGTTTGATTAATACTTTTTCGGCTTTTTCCCAGTTGCCTTCGGCAGAATCAACCAAGCCTGCAATGAGGGCTTCCTGCGAACGGTTGAATTTGATGCTTTTGCCGCGATTTTTGATTTGGCCAGGCAATCGGAGTAGCCAGCCTAAAAACCTGAACAAGATATAAAACACAAAAAATCCCATGATCAGGCTAACCGAAAAGACGATTAACGATGTTTCAAGGGACCAATAGCCGATGCCGATCAGCACATAGCCGGGATTCTCAAATCCGCCCAGCCATTTATAGGCAGCAAAGGCGCTGGCAACGGCGATAAGCAGCGAACCCAGAAAATACATTATATTTTTCATCATGTACTCTCTGGATTAATGCGCAGCGGGTGCTGCTTCAACCGGCTGTTGCGCCGGTTCCTTACCGGATTCGACATTTCCACCGTCCTTGGGTGTCTCGGTTGGTTTTATCGCTTCGGCGGGATTCGCTGGTTCCGTCGGTTTTGCTGGTTCAATTGGCTTTGTAATCTGTTCGGATTTCACTTTTTCAGCAGGTGGCATGGCTTTGTCGACTTCCAGTCTCAGTTTGGTAATGTCCCTGAGCATTTTCAACGACAGACTGATGTCGGGAAAGTGGCTGCGAATTTTAATGGCATTAAATTTGTCCAACTCGGTAATAAAATTACTTGTTTCAGTGTTTTTGGCGAAATTTTGCTCGGTCCATTTCTTTGCATCGGCCAGACTGGATTGATAAAGTTGCTCGTTTTGCTGGATCAGAGCAATTTTGACCATTTCCAGCTTCACTCTTAACTGTTCGCGAATGAACTGGGCTTGTTCCGGAGTTAATATTTCCTTGATGGGATGTTCGGTATGTCTGATAGTTACCATCCCCTCAAGTTGTCCCAAGGCGGAATCAAGCAGATTTTGGCCCTCCTTGTCGACTGGCTCCCGCGCTGGTTTCGGCTGAGTCAATGTTTTTCCGGTATAAGGCAAAAACAAGGCTAATTTATCGACCTGATCTTGCAGCGATTGAATCGACGCATACATCCCGACAATATCGGCAACGGCAACATTACGGATAGCAGTAATATCCTTGGCGATTTGTTCGCGTATTTTAAATGCCCCGGCATCCCCGCTTTCTCTGAGGCGTTGATCTGCCGCTTCCAGTGCTTCACGGGTGGTATTAACATCACCCATTAAATATAGGCGTTGGTTGGCTATGCTTAACAAGTATTCGGCATCGGCAATTAGCCAGTCGCCACGGGTCTTGCCTAACTGGCGTTGTACCTGGGTAATTGCGGTATTTAATTCATTGCGTGAGGCATCCAGTTTTTCGTTATGTAACTTGGAGAAATCCGCCAGCGTTTGGGTAAAATGGGACTCCTTTCCGGCCACATCGGCTTCAACGGTTGCCAGCTGGGATTGAATGGCTGCAAGTTGCGCCTGATAGCCGCTAATCTGTTTTGAAAGCTCGATGAGTTGCATATCGCCCTTATTAACTTCTCCGCCTAAATCAGCCTGTTGGGAGCGCAATTGTTGAACAAGATAAAACCCGGCGCCTGCCAAGCTTATAATAATGAGCAGCATTATGATGCCAAACCAGAGTCCGCTACGCGACTTGCGAGCTTCGCTTACAGGATGTAGGCGAGGAGCGGAAGCTTTACTATTTTCGCTCGCGTGCTGTTCTTGTTTTTCACTCAACTCGGTCACTCTATTCCCCTGTCACACACGTTATTACTGTCTCAAGAATTGCTGTATCGATAGGACTATCCGTCACAGTAATTCGATTAAACCCCATATCGGCAGCTATACACCTGATTCTATCGCTAACTACCACCAGGGGTATTAATGACAATAGCTTATTATTTTCACCCAGCATTAAACTTAAGTTTTGCAGTGCTTCGGCACTGGTCACGGTAATGACATCCAGACGGTGTTGTGCAAGCAATTTGACCACTGATGAGCTATCAATACGGGGGATTATTCTTTTATATACTTCCAGATAATTAACTTCTGCGCCTCTGCTGCGTAACGTAGTTGCCAGCTGTTCTCGTCCGCCTTCACCGCGTACGATTAAAAAATTTTGTCCATCGATTTTCTGTAGTTGGGGCATCGCCAGCAACGCTTCACTGTTATAGCTACTTTCAGGCATTAAATCGACGGCCAATCCTGCCGCTTTCATGGCTTGTGCGGTTGACTGCCCGACAGCGGCAAAACGTACGGATTTTGTGCGGGCTATTTTGCCACCATTCGCCTTAAGAGCAAAATTTACTGCATTGGAGCTGATGAAAATAATCCATTGGAAGTTGTCCGGATTCTCCAGCGTATTTTTTATCTCGTTGCCGACATCATCTCGTGCAACAATATCCAGTGTGGGAAACCTTACGGCTACCCCGCCTTGCTTTTCAATTAAACGGCTCAGGTTTTCTGCCTGATGCTCAGGTCTCGTCACTAAAACATGAATGCCGCTTAACACTTTATTCAAAGCTTCCGCCTACAATCATTGGGTTTAATGAAACAGCGCTTGCAGAATTTTATCTGCGCCTTGAGCTAACAAGTCTTCGGCAACCATTTTGCCGATAGCTTCTGCCTTATCCAGGCCGCCTGTCCGTTCAGCCCTATAAATCACGCTGCCGTCAGGATTGCCGACCAAACCGCGCATGAACAGTTGGCCATTCTGCAACTGTGCAAAACCCGCAATCGGTACCTGGCAGCCGCCGTTCAAACGCGCGTTCATTGCTCTTTCCGCCGTTACGCACAGCCCGGTTTCGTTGTCATGTAATGCACTCAACAGCGCGTTGATTTCCAGATCGTCGCTCCGGCATTCTATGCCTATGGCGCCTTGGCCGATCGCGGGCAGACTGACGCCGGTATTCAGGCATTGGCTAATGCGTTCGGCCATGCCCAGTCTTTTTAAGCCGGCGGAAGCGAGAATAATGGCATCGAACTCCCCTGTATCCAGCTTGGATAAACGGGTGTTGACATTGCCCCTTAACGACAATATTTCAGCGGCGGGGTAAAGTTCTTTAATTTGGCATTGTCTGCGCAAGCTGGAGGTGCCGATTCTGGCGTTAGTCGGCAAGTCATGTAATGTTGAATAATGCTTGGAAACAAAAGCATCAGTCGGATCTTCGCGAGTCAAAATAGCCGCCAAATGCAAACCGTCTGGAAATTCTACCGGCACATCTTTCATCGAATGCACGGCAATGTCGGCTAACCCCTCCAACATGCCCTGCTCTAGTTCCTTAACAAACAAGCCTTTGCCGCCAATCTTGGCTAATGGTGCATCAAGGATTTTGTCGCCTTGAGTGGTCATTTTAACCAGCTCAGTCCTGCACCCCGGAAAAGTCAGCTCCAACAGCTCCGCAACATGTTCTGCCTGCCACAGCGCTAAAGGGCTCCTGCGCGTTGCAATACGAATAATTTTTTCAGTCAAAAGAACACCCTTTATTTTCAATAAATAATTGCGGCATTGTAACCCGTGTACGTTAATGACGGTTAATTGAACGTGATTTTTTAAATCACATCTGCACTGGGATATCGCCGGATTCCGAACTAAATAATCAACATTCTTAAAGCGCCGGCCCAGAGTCGGCCTTCTATGGTAAGGTGCGTTAGCAGGAGCAATAGCTTTAGCTGTATAATTTGACAATTTAAGTCACCGGCAAAACCACCATGTCCAACGTTAATTCCGATAAACTTTCCAGTGCCCGCTTTGCCCAAGCAACCGATGCTTTTGTCGAGGTATTTACCGCTTCGGTCGATTTTGACCAACGCATGGCGCAACAGGACATTGAAGGTTCAATTGCCCATGCCAAAATGCTCACTGCTTGCGGTATCCTGACAGAGCAGGAGCGCGACGCTATTATCGACGGCCTGGCTCAAATCGGTCAGGAAATAATTAACGGTGAATTTGTATGGTCGATCAAGCAGGAAGACGTTCATATGAATATTGAGGCCCGCTTGACTGATTTAATCGGCATAGCCGGAAAAAAACTGCACACCGGACGATCCCGCAATGATCAGGTGGCAACCGATATTCGTCTTTATTTGCGCAGTGAGATTAGGCACATTTTAGGCCAGCTCACTCGTTTGCAAACAGCTATCCTGGACTTGGCGGAACAACATGCCGATACCATCATGCCGGGCTTTACCCATTTGCAGGTCGCCCAGCCGATTACTTTCGGCCATCACTTGATGGCTTGGTTTGAAATGCTCAGTCGCGATCGGGAAAGGTTGCAAGATTGCTGCAAGCGCGTCAATGTTATGCCTTTAGGTTCTGCGGCATTAGCCGGAACCGGCTACCCGATAGACCGCCAGATGACTTCCGATTTACTCGGCTTCAGCAGACCCTCCGCCAACTCGCTGGATTCAGTCAGCGACCGCGATTTTGCGATTGAATTTGCCGCGGCCGGCAGCTTGATTATGATGCATTTATCGCGTTTTTCCGAAGAATTAATTTTGTGGTCCAGCGCCCAGTTCGACTTTATTGAGATGCCCGACGCCTTTTGCACAGGCTCATCGATTATGCCGCAAAAGAAAAACCCCGATGTGCCGGAATTAGTGCGCGGCAAATCAGGGCGGGTAACCGGTCACTTGGTTTCACTGCTGATGCTGATGAAAAGCCAGCCGTTAGCTTACAACAAAGACAATCAGGAAGATAAGGAACCGCTTTTCGATACCGCCGACACCTTAATCAACTGCCTGCGGGCTTATGCGGACATGGTTCCTCATATCGAAGCTAAAAAATCCAACATGTACAACTCCGCCAAGCGCGGCTTTGCTACGGCCACCGACCTTGCCGATTATCTGGTGCGCAAAGGCATGGCTTTTCGTGATGCCCATGAGGTTGTGGGGCTGGCGGTGCGCTTAGGCCTAGAAAGCCAACGCGATTTGTCGGAGCTGTCGCTGGCAGAGCTACAGCATTTTTCGGGCTTGATTAGCGATGATGTTTTTGATTATTTAACGCTGGAAGGTTCTGTTGCGGCCCGTAAACACATTGGCGGCACGGCTCCCGAAACGGTTAGGCTGGCCATCCGGGCAGCAAGGCAACACCTGGCTTTAGCTTAAAAAATAACCTTTTAGCCATGACTAGAGCGCATCAAGAACCAGCCATACATTTAGGCTCGCCGGGCGAAGAAATCAGCATCCAAGACCTTCAAGCGATTAAACACCGATTTAAGCGCTTGAACCGACTGCGTGAACAGCGTGTCCAGGACTTTCTTCAACCTCGGCAGCAAGCCTTTCTAGATTTATTGCCGCTGCTTTTTCATGGCAACTTTCCGATGTTACCCGGATTTATTTCCTCGGCGACCCCCGCCGGAATACCTGAATACAATCCAGGCCCCCAGACGATAAATGCAGCCAGGCAACTGGCAAAAAACTTCAATTACACTCGCACAGCATCACATATTTATCCTATTGAAGGTTTGTTTTTGATGGGTAGCGTCGGCAGTATCGCATTTTCCAAAACCAGCGATATGGATATCTGGTTATGTCATCAGTCCGATTTGTTGACCGGCGCTGTTGATGAGCTGCAAAAAAAAGCCACCGCAATAGAAACCTGGGCGGCCTCGCTAGGGCTGGAAGTGCATTTTTTTTTAATGGACAGCAGGCAATTCCTGTTCGGTCAAAACACGCCTATTTCTACCGAAAGCAGCGGTCAAACCCAGCATTATTTGCTGCTTGAAGAATTCTACCGGACGGCGATTTATATTGCGGGAAAAAGCCCTGCATGGTGGTTGGTTCCCCCTCATGAAGAAAGCAACTACACCCACTATATCAAACATTTAATAGCTAACCTGTTCATTCCCGAACATGAACTTATCGATTTTGGCGGCTTCGATGCGGTTCCGGCGGAAGAATTTACCAGCGCAACCCTCTGGCATCTCTATAAGGCTCTGCATTCACCGCACAAATCGCTATTGAAACTGCTGTTGATGGAATGCTATGCCAGCGAATATCCTCAGACTGAATGGCTATGTCAGGACATAAAGAAGGCTGTTTATCAAGGCGACTATATGACGGCCGACCTTGATCCGTATTTGCTCATTTATCAAAAAGTCGAAAAATATCTGCAAAAAGCGCATAGCCACGGAAGATTAGCCTTGGCGCGTCAATGCTTTTATTTAAAAGTCATGGGGTCTTCCGACAATACGATGGATTCCCAGACCCGGGCGGTCAGGGAAAAATATATGCATGCTATTGCTAAAAACTGGAATTGGCCTGCTTCCACTATTGATAACTTTAAATATCAGCGACTCTGGAATATAAAAAAAGCAACGTCGGAACATGCCGTTATTGTGCAACAACTAACCCACTGTTACCGCATGATTATGGGCTTTGCTAGAGACCATGTCGACCAAAACCAGGAAAACAGCAACGATCTGAAATTGATTGGCAGAAAGCTTCATTCCTTTTTGGAAAAAAAACCGGGTAAGATTGAAATCATTACGACTCGCTCAGAAGTCCACTCAAAAGAAAATTCCTTGTCTATCGTAGAAAACCGTCTTCCCGGCGGCGATGATGGCTGGGCTTTGTACCTGAAAAACGTACAGATGACTCATGCCGCGGATGTTGATCCCATACAAAAATGCCGGACTTTAATCGAAATTCTTTGCTGGCTGATCATCAATGGGCTCTATCACAAACAGCTACAGCTCCAATTCAGTTCGCATTCGCTTAAAATGCCGAATGAAGAGCTGCATTCAGTCCTGGCCCAGATCAATCTTTTTTTAATCGGGAGCTTTAACTACGATCCTCCGCTGGAGACCTACAAAACTCTCAAAGCTCAGCTGGGTTCACTGATTATTATCAATATGGGAATATCGGATGATGACGGCCTGTGCGTTATGAGTGAACGTTCTGACGCGTTAAGTTACGGCATGAGTCGCCAGTGTTTTATTCAAACTATAAACAGGATTTCACTGTCTAGTTGGGGCGAAATAACAACCAGTCAGGATGAGGGTGTAGAAGGGCTATTTAACTGTTTAGCGGACGTCATTAATAATAGTAAAAAACCGCTATCATTGAGTAGCCTGAAATTTGTTTGTCACACGCCGGCGCGGGCCAAAGGCATTATCTTCCGCGTTGAAGCCGTATTTAATACCTTGGTCAAGCTTTTTGCCAAACAGCATCATAATCGTTCGCCGCGCTATATCTTACCTGGCGGAACTTCGTTTTATGTCTTCCAGTCTGCCAATAAGACGCTAACGTACAAAGAGCTGGCCACGAAAAAACTGCTGTTAAACGAATTAGCCAGTCCTCAGGAACAGTTCAGTACCATTCATTTTGACCAAGCCGTCCTCGAAAACACCCCCATTCATCTGATTTATTCTTTGAACAGGCCGCAAGTGATCCAGCTTTTTTTCTATAAAAGCAAGACGGACACCAGTGTTTATATTGTCGATGAAAAAGGCGCCCTATATGTGCAGCAGCATATCAACGCAAACCCTAGTCATTTGCTAAAGCAATATTCCCTCTTTTTAGAATCAATCCTTACCCGTAATCTTTTTGAAGCGCTTTTAACCATTGAATATTATGAAATTACGAAAAGTCCCGCCGGCAGCTTTTCTTATAATCCGGTGCAACTGAAAGCAGCTGTCTCAAATCAGGAATTAAGCCTGCGCATCTCGGGGGAAGATACACACAAGGGCATTATCTATTCGATTTACTGTAATGAAAAAGAGTTTTCATCGCTAGATCACGGCAAGCAAGTCTTTTATGCCGCTTACCAACACATACTCCAATTCAGGAACAGCAAGATTAATTACCCTATTCATATAACCGATATAGATTTGCCTCTTTCCGCCTTCCGCATTGACAACCCGGAGCAATTGCAAACTATCCACTATTTAAACTACAAACAAAAAATAGAAGATAAATTCAATATTTAATCCGGCCTGGCGTTTGCCACTTATTTTTTTGAGGTGAATCGATTGCCTAGCGCGTCAGGTTAGAGGCGACCAATTCGGAGTCGTCTATTTTTTAGCGAGAGCCCGTTGACTGCGCAATAACCCTGGGCAACAGCATCACTAGAGCAACCCTAACTGCTATGCTTTCATGCCCTTTTCAGCATCGCTGGTGTTGTGCGTAAGCTTTTGAGTTAAATCGCGCATTATCGGTTTACCGCCAGACAATCCCTCTGTCATGAACAAGCAATAGCAATCGCTTATTTTTAACGATTTGCCCTTATATCAACATGGTTATAACCGCAATAGCTGTTTTCTACGTCAATAGACTAATCATCTCAATTTTTGATACAATTAAACCGATTCACGGGAACCTGAGGGTTGTCCGTTTCTGTAAGTTTTCATTTCATCACTCTGGAGAAAATCTATGCCAATTAAAGTTGCAATCAATGGTTATGGCCGTATTGGACGTAATATCGTTCGCGCATTATACGAAGCAGGCCGTACCAATGAGATTCAAATTGTTGCAATCAATGATTTAGGCGACGCTGCAACGAATGCGCACCTGACTCAATATGATTCAGTGCATGGAAAATTTCCTTTCGAAGTAAGTGTTGATGGTGACTACATCGTTATCAACGGCGATAAAATTAAGGTGTTTTCTGAAAGAGACCCATCAAAACTCCCGTGGGGAGAGCTGGGTATTGATGCCGTTCATGAATGTACCGGTTTATTTACCAGCAAAGCCAAGGCATCCGCGCATATTGCGGCCGGAGCCAAAAAAGTTATTATTTCAGCGCCCGGCGGTAACGATGTTGATGCAACTATCGTTTACGGCGTAAACCACGATGTTCTGAAAGCATCCGACACGGTTATTTCTAATGCATCTTGCACAACCAACTGCCTATCGCCATTAGTTAAACCTCTGCTCGACACTGTTGGCGTGGTACATGGATTAATGACTACTATTCATTCTTACACCAACGACCAAGTTCTGACTGACGTCTATCACAGCGACTTGCACCGCGCGCGCTCAGCTACGCAATCGATGATTCCTACTAAAACCGGTGCGGCCGCGGCTGTTGGTTTAGTATTGCCTGAATTGGTTGGGAAAATGGACGGTTTCGCGATGCGCGTACCGACTATTAACGTTTCTGTTGTCGATTTAACCTTCCAAGCGGCCAGAAATACCACCAAAGAAGAAATCGACCAAATCCTGAAAACAGCCTCCGAAGGTTCTTTAAAAGGCATTCTGGAATTCAACAGCTTGCCACTGGTTTCAATAGACTTTAATCATAACCCGGCGTCGTCAATTTATGACTCGGCATTGACCAAAGTCATGAATGGCAGTCTTGTAAAGGTTCTATCCTGGTATGACAATGAATGGGGCTTCTCAAACCGTATGCTGGATACGACAATTGCTTTAGTTAACGCAAAATAACGGATTTCCCACATAATGTTAAGAAGAACCAAAATTTTAGCAACACTGGGACCCGCAACGGATAAGCCCGGCGTACTTGAAGGCATGTTTGCAGCAGGCCTTGACTTTGTTCGCATGAACTTTTCTCATGGCTCTGCTCAAGACCATATCAACAGAGCCAACGCTGTCCGTGAACTTAGTTTAAAGACCGGTAGACTGGTAGGTATTTTGGCTGACTTACAAGGCCCTAAAATCCGTATTGCCCGCTTTAAAGATACCAAGGTGTTTTTAAATGAGGGGCAAAGTTTTGCTCTGGACATCAATTTTGATCCGATGGCCGGCGACAATACTCAAGTTGGCATTACTTACGAACCTTTAGCTTTAGAAGTGAAACCTGGCAGCAGGCTGCTATTGGACGATGGTCGCATCGTACTTGATGTGGTTAATGTTGAAAACATGCGCGTTAACTGTACCGTTATCGTTGGTGGCGATCTGTCCAATAACAAGGGCATCAACCTGTTGGGCGGCGGCCTCTCTGCGGCAGCATTAACCGACAAAGACAAAGAAGATATAAAAACGATTGCGTTAATGAAATGCGATTATGTCGCCATTTCTTTTCCACGCACCGCTGAGGATCTTCATGAAGCGCGTCGCTTGTTGGTTGCCGCGGGTTGTCATGCCGGCATCGTGTCCAAAGTTGAACGGGCCGAAGCCTTGGATGTTATTGACGAAATCATTCTGGCATCGGATGCTGTTATGGTTGCTCGGGGCGATCTTGGCGTCGAAATTGGCGATGCCAATCTGCCAGCAGTACAAAAAATGTTGATTAGCCGTACCAGATCCCTCAATCGTGTTGCAATTACCGCCACACAGATGATGGAATCAATGATCGACAATCCGATTCCTACTCGCGCTGAAGTGTTTGATGTTGCCAACGCAGTTTACGACGGCACCGATGTTATTATGCTCTCGGCAGAAACAGCATCGGGTAAATACCCGATTAAAGCAATTGAAGCAATGAATCGCGTTTGTATTGAAGCGGAAAAACAACCCAAAGTTCGTGTATCCGGACACCGTGTTGAGCTTCAATTTGAGCGTGTTGATGAAGCTATTGCAATGTCTGCCATGTACATGGCTAACCATACCAAAATTCATGGCATTGCCGCGTTGACCGAGTCGGGCTCCACTCCTTTATGGATGTCCAGAATCAGTTCGGGTATTCCAATTTTTGCGCTCAGCCCTCAGCAAGAAACGCTTGGTAAAGTCACTTTATATCGCGGTGTTTTTCCGGTGCTTTTCATTCATGATCTTAGCGATCATGCTGAAGTCAACAGAGCTATTATTGCGGAACTGAAAAGACGCGGAGTTGCGTCGGCTGGTGATACCTTTATCATCACTCAAGGCGACCTGGAAGGGGTGCCTGGCGGTACCAATGCATTAAAAGTTATCACTGTTGGACAAGATTAATCGTTACGCCTGCAACAAAGATTAGACCGTAATGGCCTGAAAAACTGAAATTTTAGGCCATTATCTACCGAGCTACTTTCAACCTTCAGATTCAACGCACAAGTGCAATCGACAATGCACATATTATCGGCGCAAATTCAGCACCGAATGCCGCACGCTACCCGACTTCACTGACCTATTTGCGAAATTTTGTGCCTCAGTTATTGGGTTATAGACAATGGTCAATGCCGGATGTTCTATGTGTCATTCGACACAATGGGCTATTATCCTGGAAAAATCATTTGATCCGCGAAAACCAAAAGTAGGCGTCTCTCCAGGCGACACAAAAAGCACGAAAGTAATCAAAGAGAACTGTTACCCGAAGAGTGAGTGGTTATTGAATCAACAGAATATTGATTTCTTTCGTGGACTAACTGCCGTTTTTAGGATCAAAGTTAGTTTGCGTCCATCAAGAACAACTACCGGTTTGAATTGATCTTTGGAATAGAAGCGGCTGCCCTAACGGTAAGAGCAGCCTTTTGAGGTGGGGCAGGTAAAAAGTAGACGAATTCCGGGAATTGTTTCTGCAAAATAGGGGCTAATGCCTCATTTAATGCGGTGCTCAGGATGTCCGGTTCGTCGAATTCTTAATCGGGCCTGTCCCCTTTGGTTTAGTTGATACGCGTATTATTTATTTTCGGGCGCCGGCTGAGCTATCGTTGGTGCCCATCATACGGTTTAGCAGGTTGGTCTGTTGTGATGTTCTATCGGCTTGAGTTAAGTCGATCATGCCTTTAAGATCTGAAAAACGGTTTTCGGCTTCTTTTAAGAGTTCAGTTGCTTTAATCAGATCGCCCTCTTGCACCGCTCCTCGAGCTTTTTTCAAATAATCATTAGCACGGTTACGATTACGGTCAAGCTTGTCATTAGCGTTGATTTCTTTGCTCAATTTTAATGCCTCTTTGATGTCGTCTATGATGACGTCGCTACCGGCATTGTCATTGATAGCTATCAATGCCTTCGTCACTTGGCCTACAGTCGCATCAATCCCTTCAGCCGGCGTCATTCTGTTATACATGCAGGCCATCCCCAAACAGACGTCAGCAGCAGTCGAAAAAGACGCTAAAGAAAGTGCCAATGTGGTCGCTGCGACAGCGCTTTTTAATAATTTCATGTAATGTATACCTTATTGTAGTTATTATTAGGTCTGTAACTGTCTAGATATTAAGCATATTTAATTAGTTACATGACAATGGAGACTTTATCATAACATTTGTCTAAGCGTTCATTTACAAAAGTTGCACTTCGGCGTTGTATCCGTCAGTTGATAAAAGAGGTGGGCAAAAAAAGTGTTGTCCTAGCTACAGGGTTAAAACAATGTATCCCATATTTCATCCACTTTCTTGATTACCTCCGGCGTCATCACAATAGTTCTGCCCCATTCCCTGGTAGTCTCCCCGGGCCATTTATTGGTCGCATCAAAGCCCACCTTGGAGCCTAAGCCTGAAACCGGCGAGGCGAAATCGAGATAATCGATTGGCGTGTTTTCCAGTATGGTCAAATCCCTGGCGGGGTCCATGCGGGTGGTCATCGCCCAGATCACGTCCTGCCAGTTGCGGACATCGACATCGTCATCGACGACGATTACAAACTTGGTGTACATGAACTGACGCAGGAACGACCAAGTGCCCAGCATCACGCGTTTGGCGTGGCCGGCGTACTGCTTTTTCATGCTGATCACGGCCATCCGGTAAGAGCAGCCTTCCGGCGGAAGGTAAAAATCGACGATTTCCGGGAATTGCTTTTGCAAGATGGGCACGAAGACCTCGTTTAACGCAACGCCCAAGATGGCCGGTTCATCAGGCGGTCTGCCGGTATAAGTGCTGTGATAGATCGGGGCTTGGCGCTGGGTGATTCTTTCGATGGTGAATACCGGAAAATCGGCGACTTCATTGTAATAGCCGGTGTGATCGCCGTAAGGGCCTTCCGGAGCGAATTCACCCGGATAGATAAAGCCTTCCAGCACGATTTCAGCACTGGCCGGAACTTGCAAATCGTTAAGCAGCGATTTGGCGACTTCGGTTTTACTGCCGCGCAATAAACCGGCAAACGCGTATTCGGACAGGGAATCCGGTACCGGCGTGACGGCGGCGAGTATCGTTGCCGGGTCTGCGCCCAAGGCCACGGAAACAGGGAAGGGCTGGCCGGGATGAGCGGCCTGGAATTCTTTAAAGTCCAATGCGCCGCCGCGATGCGCGAGCCAGCGCATGATGACTTTGTTTTTGCCGATGACTTGCATCCGGTAGATGCCGAGATTCTGCCGTTCCTTGTTCGGGCCTTTGGTGATGACCAGCGGCCAGGTAATCAATGGGGCCGCATCTTCCGGCCAGCAGGTCTGGATAGGGTAAGCGGCCAGATCGATTTCGTCGCCTTCCCGAACCAGTTCCTGGCACGGGGGAGACGTGACTATTTTGGGCGCCATGTTCAGCACTTGCTTGAATACCGGGAATTTCTCCCACGCGTCTTTCATGCCTTTGGGCGGCTCGGGCTCTTTCAGGTAAGCCAGCAATTCGCCGATACCGCGCAACTCGGTGACGGAATCTGCGCCCATGCCCATCGCGACGCGGCGCGGTGTGCCGAACAGGTTGGCCAGCACCGGAATATTTGCGCCTTTGGGGTTTTCGAACAGCAACGCGGGACCGCCCCGTTTTAGGGTGCGGTCGCAAATTTCAGTCATTTCCAGATAGGGATCGACTTCAACGCTAATGCGTTTGAGTTCGCCCTGCTTTTCCAGCTGTTTGATAAAGTCGCGCAGGTCTTTGTAGATCATGCCGCGATGCCGTTATGTCTGAGTAGTGCATCGATGGTGGGTTTGCGGCCGCGGAAGTTGATAAATAACTCCATCGCGTCTTGGCTGCCGCCTTTTTCAAGGATGTTGTTCAAAAAAGCTTTACCGGTTTCCTGGTCGAAAATGCCCTTTTCTTCAAACAGAGAGAAAGCATCGCTGGACAACACTTCTGCCCATTTGTAACTGTAATACCCTGCCGCATAACCACCGGCAAAAATATGCGAGAAGCTATGCGCAAAACGGTTGAATTTGGGCGGGCGGACAACCGCAACTTGTTCCCGGACTTGCTCCAGAATTTCATAAATGCGGCCGCCTTTTTCAGGATCGTAATCGCGGTGAATCCTGAAATCGAACAGGCTGAATTCCAGTTGCCGGACCATAATCATGCCGGCCTGGAAGTTTTTCGCCGCGATCATTTTGTCAAACAAGGCATCCGGCAATTTTTCGTCGGTTTGAAAGTGGCCCGACATCAGCGCCAGTGCTTCCTGTTCCCAGCACCAGTTCTCCATGAACTGGCTGGGCAGTTCGACCGCGTCCCATTCCACGCCGTTAATGCCGGAGACGCCGAGGTGATCAACTTGCGTCAGCATATGGTGCAGACCGTGGCCGAATTCATGGAACAAGGTGGTAACCTCGTCATGGGTCAGCAATGCCGGTATATCGCCGGTTGGCGGCGTGAAATTGCAGGTCAGGTAGGCGACTGGTGTTTGAATGGTGTCGTCGGATTTTTTGCGGCTGACGCAATCGTCCATCCAGGCGCCGCCGCGTTTTTTGGCGCGGGCGTAAAGATCGAGATAAAACCGGCCGCGCAGCGAACCGGCTTGGTCGTGAATCTGGAAAAAACGCACATCGGGATGCCAGCTGTCGAAATCGCTGATCTCGGTTATTTGCAAGCCGTACAGTTTTTCCACGATTGCAAACAGGCCGGGCAGGACGCGGGTGATCGGAAAATAGGCTTTAACCTCTTCTTGTGACAACTGGTAAAAATGCTGGCGCATTTTTTCCGAATAATAGGTCATATCCCAGGATTGCAAGTTGTTAATGCCGTAATGCTGCTTGGCGAACTCGCGCAGTTCGGACAAGTCTTTGCGGGCATGTCGCCAGGATCGGTCGGCTAAGTCTTCCAGGAAATCGATAACATCACCGGTTTTTTCGGCCATTTTGGCCGCCAATGACAATTCTGCATAATTGTTGAATCCCAGCAAACGGGCTTTTTCATGGCGCAAAGCCAAGATTTTTTCCATATTTTCGCTGTTGTCCCACTGTTCGGCATGCGGGCCCTGATCGGAAGCGCGGGTTGCGAAGGCTTCGTAGTGTTCGCGGCGCAATTCGCGGTTGTCGGCGTAAGTCATCACCGAAATATAGGATGGAAATTGCAGGGTGATCATCCAGCCGTCTTCATTGTGACTTTCGGCGGTCTGTTTGGCTTGGGCCAAAGCCGATTCAGGCAATCCGACCAAGTCCTGTTCGTCCCTGATCAGCTTGCTCCAGGCATTGGTTGCATCGAGCAGGTTTTCTTCATAGCTGCTGGCAAGAGCTGATAATTCCAGATTAATATCCTTGTAGCGTTGCTTTTTTTCGTTATCCAAGTCGATGCCGGACAATTTGAAGTCTCTTAAGGCGTTGTGGATGATTTTTTGCTGGGCGGTATCCAGTGTTGCAAATTCATCGCTGCCGGCAATGAAGCGATAAGCTTTAAACAAGGCTTCGTTTTGGCCCATTTCAGTCGAGTAGGCGCTGAGCTTGGGTAGGCAGGCGTTGTAGGCGTCGCGGAGCTCATCGCTGTTGACCACGGAATTCATGTGGCTGACCGGGGACCATGCTTTGTTAAGCTTATCGTCTATATCTTCCAAGGGTTCGATCAGGTTTTTCCAGGTGTACTGTTGCGTGGCTTGGAGATGCTGTTCTACAGACGAGCGGGCTTCGGCCAGGAGTTGGTCGATGGCCGGTACGATGTGTTCCGGTTTAATCTGGGAAAACATCGGCAGTGTGGCGTTGGCTAATAAGGGATTATTCATAGTGGTATCAGGAAAGAAAGTTCATGGCTGCATGGATGCGTTGTTTGGCTTTGTGCAGTACGTCCAGGGAAAAGTCGGGGGTTAGTTTGCTGTTCTTAAGTTTAGTGTAGGCGGGTATCGAGTTCATATACGGTATTTCCTTGGCCCTGTTGGTGCCGAAATAACTGTGTAATTTGGCGAGTATGACTATATCAATCAGATTCAGCTTATCGCCTTCGCTTTCATAGAACCAGTTCTCGGCGTGCTTGGGGATGCCTGCTAATTCTGTAGAAAAGCCGAGTGTGTGTAACACAAGGGTGCCGACTGAAGGATTCAAAAACGGGATTGCCGACTCCAATACATCTAAATTCGGGTATTCATCCGGATTCTGCTCGGCAAAATGCAATATCGGTATCGTGCCTATGTCGCTGACCAGTCCGGCCAATAAAGCATCTTCCGGATTGATCGTGCCGTTCTCCTGAGCCAGTACAAAGCTCAAGCTGGATACATAGAGACTGTTTTTCCACAAGGTTTGCATTTTTTCCATCAGTTGCGGGTTATTGCAGCTGAATAATTGTTTTAGACTGATGCCCATGACCAGTTTGCGCGTTTGATCCAGGCCCAATCGGGTAACAGCCGCATGGCAATTGGTAATCGGCGATATGGGCGAATATAGCGGACTGTTGGCCAGTTGGATCAGCTTGGCTACGATGGATACATCGACTCCGATGATTTTTACAGCCTCATTGATGCCTAAGTCTTTCTCCATCGCTTCTTTCAGTTTCAAAGCGACATTGGGTAATGAAGGCAGGCTTAATCTGTTGTCCCGGTAGGCGTGAGAAAAGCTGGTGAAAAAACGGTTGCCGGCAATTTGTTCGGGCAAGTCAATGTCGAGGAGTTCAACGGCAACGGACTGTTGGAGGCTTTTACCCGACCAGTGGCAGATGAATTCTCCTGAAATCGCCAAAATAGTGACGTTCGTTTTAGCGAATGCGGTTGCTCCGCAAACCTTACCGCTATTGAGCGGCAAATTGGCCAGCGATGATTCTGCCGACAGGGTATAGCGGTTGTCGCTATCCGGTTGGAGTTCAACGCTCCCTTCAAGTAGGTAAAAAACTGAGTTGGCTTGTTGACCCAGTCTAAAAATTACAGAACCCTGAGTATAGCTTAATGTCGTGTGGGTCAGTTGCTCGACATAGGCGTCGTCCATGTCTCGAAGCGGCGCCAGTTTTTTTAGCGTTGCCAGCGGGAGTTTTTTATGCTCGGTGAAGACGGGGGGCGAGCAGGTAGGCGGACTATTTGAACTGGCAAGGGGGGCGATGTCTGGTTTTTTTTCCGAGGGGGCGTTCTTGGGGCGGCGGGAAAATAAATTAGTAAACCAATTCATGATGACATCAAGTGTTATTGTGTGAAAGGTACACGGCTAATTTTAATGGTTCAATGATGTGGGGCGTGAGTATCAAAAAAAAGGGCTGTTTGGGATAGATGATCGTGCCAGCTGCGTTGATTTTTATCAATAAGAATCCACAAGAAACCCAGTCCGAAAAAGCCCCATGATACGATGGCGGCCATGAAACGCAACAAAGCTTGTTTCCGGCTGATGGGCTTCATATCTAGCGTGAGTACTTTGATTTTCCATGCGCGTAGGCCTAGCGTTTGTCCTCCATGGGTCCAAAACCAAGCGTAAAAGATGAAGCTGACCAGTAGTAGATAGAGGGGAAAAAAGAATTGTTGGGTAGTGAAAGCCCTGCCTCCATTGAAAGGGAGCAATAGCGCAGTCGCGACAAATAAAACCGCGATCAGTAGCAGGAGGTCGTAAAATGTGGCTGTCAGGCGACGTAAAAAACCAGGTTTGGAAATGGGGGCGTTACCTGGTTTTTGCGGTATATTCTTTGATGAGTCGGACAATTAAATTTTAAATAAAGACAGTTTTTGACCAAAATACATGCACATCGCCATCAGTGCTCCCAACATTACGAGAGAAAATAAGAATGGCGGTCTATGGAACAGAAGAATGAAAAAATCTGTTGCAAAAAGGCTGGTTAACAAAGGTTGGTCAATTAAGCTATTAAGAATCTTTTTGAACATAACAAATTCCAGTCAAGCACGCTAATGTTTGTGCGAGTGTTTAAAAAATGGTTGTCTGATCTTTTATCCGGTATGTGCAATGTGATGTAATTAGTATTGCTTAAAAAAAATCAGAGTGGTGATTCTACTCCATTCAAAAGGGGAATGTAAAAGAAACTTGCGGATTGGGTTAGAATTCATTAGCAATGATATATAATCAAAACAATTAGAAAATAAACAAGGTGTGAAGGCTATTTTAAACTTCTTTAAAAAAATTATTAGTCCCGTACTGGGCAGGGTCGAAGGGGCAGTCAGAAATGAAGCTGAACCGGTTGACGCGCGAGTCAGGATATATTCGCGTGCGGAACATAATATTTCGCGAGCCCAGATCAGCGAGCATGCGCTGAAGGTTTTGTACCGATTGCAAAAGGAGGGTTTCGATGCTTACCTTGTCGGCGGTTGTGTGCGTGATTTGTTGTTGGGGCGGGAACCCAAGGATTTTGATGTCGTCACTAATGCCGATCCTGATCAAGTTAGAAAAGTATTCCGTAATTGCCGGTTAATCGGGCGCAGGTTTCGTTTGGCGCATGTGCATTTCGGTCGGGAAATTATTGAAGTTGCGACTTTTCGAGGTGCGGGAGAAGAGCAGAACGATAAACAGGTGCTTAACAAGGAAGGGCGATTGTTGCGGGATAATGTTTACGGCACGATTGAAGAAGATGTGTGGCGCAGAGATTTTACCGTTAATGCACTCTATTACAATATCAAGGATTTTTCGGTAGTCGATTATGTCGGCGGAATGGCTGATCATAAAACCGGCACACTCAAGCTTATCGGCGATCCTGAAATGCGTTTTCGTGAGGATCCGGTGCGCATGTTAAGGGCGGTGCGCTTTGCCGTTAAGCTAGGATTTAAGCTGGATAGCGATTGCGAGAAAGCGATACACAACGACGTTCAGTTGCTGGCCGGCATACCGTCCGCCCGGCTTTATGATGAAGCGATAAAATTATTTTTATCCGGTTATGCGCTGCAAACTTTTGAAATGCTCAGGCATTACGGGCTTTTTCAAGTGCTGTTTCCTGCCACGGAGAACAGCTTGGCGGTTGAAGAAAGTGGATTTCCCCGATTGTTATTGATTAAGGCGCTGGAAAATTCGGACAAGAGGATAGCGGAGGGCAAAACGGTTACCGCTTACTTTTTATTGGCGGCCTTTTTGTGGGAACCTGTGCGGATGTTGGCCCAAGAAAAAATGGCGCAAGGCGAGATTGAATTTGTTGCCTATCAGGATGCGGCTAGTGAGGTTATTGCCAGACAGATCAGAAGTACGGCTCTGCCACGTCACATTAGTATGGCTATGCGTGAGGTTTGGAATATACAGCCCAAATTTAAGGCGCGTATCGGTTCTAAGCCCAGTCGCTTGATCGGTCACCCTCGCTTTAGAGCGGGCTATGATTTTTTGGTATTGCGCGCCGAGACCGGAGGAGTCGATCCCGAGTTGGCCGAGTGGTGGACCACGTATCAGAATGCCAGTGAAAATGAGCAAAGAAAAATGACTCAGCCGCCGCGCAATGCACAAAATAAAAAGTCAGGACGCAAAAGAAGCTATCCTAGAAAAGGTAAAGATAGTGCTCCAAAAACAGAATCTTAATGTATTCGGCAGCTATGAAAAATTCAGAAACTGATTTGGTAATTGCGTATATAGGTTTAGGCAGCAACCTTGCAAACCCTGCCGAACAAATAAAATTAGCGCGCACTGCCGTAGCGCAAATAGCGGGAGTACAGGAACTGGCATTTTCCAGTTTGTATCATAGTGCGCCTATGGGTCCTCAGGATCAGCCTGATTATGTTAATGCGGTGATGTGTGTCGCAACTGACTTGCCGCCGATAGATTTGTTGCGTTGCTTGCAGCGCATCGAAAACGATCATGGCCGAGTCAGGAAAACCGAGCGCTGGGGAGCAAGGACGCTGGATTTGGATGTGTTGATCTATGGCGATCAGCTCATTGAACATCCTGATTTAATCGTGCCGCACCCAGGACTGGCTGATCGGGCTTTTGTCGTGTATCCGCTATTTGAGATCGCTCCGCAATTGGTGGTGCCTGGAAAAGGCAATATTGCCGATCTGCTTACCCATTGTCCAATGAATGAACTGAAGCGGCTGGATTGATTGTTGCTTTAATGAACCCGATATTTCTTTAATTAACATGAATCAATATTCTTCCACGGTTACGCTAAAGCCATTGTCGATTACCGACTTGGCCGCCATGAAACAACGCGGCGAGAAAATCTCCTGTTTAACTGCCTATGACGCGGGATTTAGCGCGCTGATCGACAAGGTGGGCGTCGATATGATGCTGGTGGGGGATTCTCTGGGTATGGTTATTCAGGGGCATGATACAACGCTCCCGGTCACTATCAGGGACATGGTTTATCACACCCGGTGCGTCAGAAAGGCCAGGCAGCGGGCCTTTATCATCGCCGATTTACCGTTTATGAGCTATGCCACGCCGGTTATGGCGGCTAAAAATGCGGCTAAATTAATGCAGGCTGGCGGCGCGCAAATGGTTAAGCTTGAAGGGGCGAGAATTGATTGCGTCAGGTTTCTGGTCGATCAGGGGATTCCGGTTTGCGGGCATTTGGGCTTATTGCCGCAATCGATTAATCAGTTGGGCAGTTACGCGGTACAGGGCAAGGAGCAGGCAGCGGCCGAGAAAATGCTTGCCGATGCTCATCAATTACAACAAGCGGGCATCGGTCTGCTGGTATTGGAGTGCGTTCCTGCAAGCTTGGCTAAACAGATCAGTTTGCAGTTAACGATTCCTGTGATAGGCATCGGTGCCGGTGTAGACTGTGACGGACAGGTGCTGGTGCTTTACGACATGCTCAATATAGGCACTATCAAACGCCCGCGTTTTTCCAGGAATTTCATGGGCGACACGACGAGTATTGAGGAAGCCGTCAGTGCTTATCACCAGGCGGTCAAACAGTCCCGATTTCCAGCGGCTGAGCATAGTTTTTAGGCCCATGCGCATAGTTGACACCGTATCGGAATTGCGCGACGCCGTTAGGGCGTGGCACTCAGCAGGGCAGAGCGTTGCATTGGTGCCGACGATGGGCAATTTGCACGCAGGGCATCTAACGCTGGTGAATGAGGCTCAAAAAAAGGCGGACCGGGTGGTGGTCAGTATTTTTGTCAATCCTACTCAGTTTGGTGTTGGCGAAGATTTTGAGACCTATCCCCGTACCGAGCGTGAAGATCGGGAAAAGCTTGACGCCTCCGGCGCTGATTTGTTGTTTCAGCCGGCTGTTTCGGAGGTTTATACTGCCGATGCCAAAACGGTCGTGTCGGTAACCGGTTTGTCCGAATGGTATTGCGGCGCGTCCAGGCCGGGGCATTTTGCCGGTGTGGCAACAGTTGTTTGTAAGTTATTCAATATGGTGCAACCGGATGTCGCCTTATTTGGTTTAAAGGATTTTCAGCAGTTAACGGTGATACGGACTATGGTTAGGGATTTGAATATTCCCGTTGACATAGTCGGCGTAGCAACGGTTCGGGAAGAAAGCGGCTTGGCGATGAGCTCCAGAAACGGCTATTTAAGCGCAGAGGAAAAAACAGTCGCTGCAAAACTGTATCAGTCCTTATGCGTTGCGCGTGATGCGGTTTTAGCGGGGCAGCAATCTTATGAAGAAATAGAACGCAGGGCGTTGTTGTTTTTGCGGGAATCAGGTTTTCAGCCGGATTATTTTAATGTGTGCAGGATGAATGATTTAAAAAAAGCAGGGATAGATGATGTGGAGCTGGTTTTGCTGACGGCGGCAAGGCTCGGCAAAACTCGGTTAATCGATAATGTGTGCTTTTTCAGATAGGCATTAACAGAGTTTGTGCGGTTTGGAAAATGCTAAAAGTTGATGCATTGTTGCTAATAATGGATAATGCGCGGTTCTCAAGGGTATTTATAGTGTTTTATTATGCAAATCACGATGCTTAAAGCGAAATTACATAGGGCTACGGTGACTCATTCAGAATTGGGTTATGAGGGTTCTTGTGCGATTGATAGCAATATTCTCGACTTGTCGGGTATCAGGGAATACGAGCAGATACAGATTTACAATATCAACAATGGCGCCCGTTTTACGACCTATGCGATTCGTGCCGAAGCAGGATCGGGGTTGTTTTCAGTTAATGGTGCTGCTGCCCGTCTGGCGTGTCCAGGCGATCTGATTATTGTTTGCGCGTTTGCGATATTGGATCAAAAGGAAGCGGAAAATCATAAGCCTACCCTGATTTATTTTAATGAAAAGAATCAGGTTCAGCGTTCGGCCAGTTCGATTCCCGTTCAGGCGGCCTCTGCCTGATTGACTGTCTTGGCTGCTGTTTTCTTTCAGTATCCCACCGATTAGCGTAAGCAGTGTCTTAACTCAATAGTTGGTAGTGATAATAGAGCGGAATTACCGCTGGAAATCCTGAATGTGCGTGGGCTGTTTTTAGTCCGGATATTATCTTGATGTTAGCATATTGAAAACTTGCGCTTCTCGGCAACTGCTCTTGCGTTGCTCTACATCCTGCATCCATGAGTTGAGCTTACTTCATGCCTACATTAATCCATAGGGATGTGGCAAATAGATACATTGCATAACGCCATGGATGGCGGTTGTAGTAGGATAAATAGCCGTCCCTGAAGCAAAACTGCCGCTAAAAAGCGGCAGTAATAAAGTGTGCTGTTAAGTCCGCGGCTAAAAAGCGCTTAGCTCACGTCTTTTTGACGCATTATGTTGTCGGCTTTATGCGCTTTCAGAAACGTTAATCTCATTGCTAATATCAGTCAGCGTTATGCTTTGTTCTATTTGAGTAAGCACTTTTTGCAGGCCTATTCTCTTGGCGCTGTTAATAACCAGGGGTGCCTTAATGGAGCCTCTGACGGTAGGTTGATCGGATTCGTCTTTAAGCAGAATGATCAGGACAAGTGCGTCAGCGGTATCTTCAATTCCCAATGCGGCTTCTTCTGCATCGCTTAATACGAAGTTGTAATTGATATTGAAAATAGACGGCTGCGCAACTGAAAAGATAAGAGATTCATCATCTAATGATTGAAGCCAGAAAATGAGTGGATTGTCGCCTTCCTGATGAAAGAGCTTGAAACGGGTTTGGTCTTCAAAGCCTGGGATTCCGCTAGGAAAGCTAATGATAGTGCTGGGGTCGATGGATTGTTCGCCGAAAAAACTAGATTTAATTTCCATGATGGACTCTGGTAAATGTAAAATAAAATAAATGTAAATATATAATCTAAAGCGATCAGTATAGCAAGGCTTGATTATGATGGGTTTGTTTACCAGGATTTCACCCAGTCGCCCACTTTGATCCCCAGATCCCGAGCCGGGGCTTCCAAACGGCCTATAGCATAACGGGGCGTTACATCCAGTATGGTCAATACGCCGGTAGGTTGCTTGTCTTTACCTATAAAACTGAGGCCGCCATCAAGATGTAAGTCATCGGTGTTGCCTGTGCTATAAACCACCAGTTGATCGCCGACATTAAGCTTTTCCTGCGCGCCCGCATCAATAAATACTTTATCATCCTTAATTTCAATAATACGCGTTGTAAAGGGGTAGCAATTTAAAGTCCGGCGAATGTCATTGCTTGCCTGATCTATGATTTTGGCTATTTTTGCGCCGGTCGAGGTGGAGTTAAAACGTTCGCTACCTACCGTATAAGTTGCGGGGATCCACACGTCGCCGATGACATCATCAACATAACGCTGTTGGAACAGTAAGGCGCCGGTAAGTCCGTCATGTACATAAACATCAATACCAATGCCGCGTCTGGCTACAACTTCGCGGGCCAAGCTTCTGGCGAATGCCAAAGGTCCCGCGCCGCTCATGTAGTCGGTGGATTCGACTTCCAAATCCCTGATCGTACCTGACAGTACGAGTTGCACACCGTTTGAGGCGGCTATTTGCATCACTTTTGATGGGCGATAAGCGGCATGGTCTTGTAATTCCGGGGCCAAGTCGGGTCTCGGATATAAATTAATATTGGTGGCGTTAGTGCCGATAAAATCGCCGGATTCAATTAAAAGGTTATTAAGCTCGCGTGGAATGCCGCTATATAAATCCTGGGTTTCGTAACCGCTTACCTGCTCTTGTTTAACCAAGGGGAAGGCTGTTGCGAGAATGCGTTTGCGATGGTGGGCTGTGCAGGAATTGTCGGCGGATAATTCGACCATGGCTACGACATGATAAATATTATCGGTAGTCCATTCCTTGATGATTTTAGTATTGCCCACGTCAGCAGCGGTGCGCATGGAAACAGTATCGAGCGAAACGTTATTTTGGCTGACCAAAGTCTGGCTGTGGATATTAACGGACGATTGCATGGATGCTTGGCGGAGGGCGTCCTGCAATGCTTGTTTTTTAGCTAATAGGGGCGCGCTTTTGTTAATGGCGGCCTGACCTTCAACGGTTATCGCATTAGCGCGAGGTTGAACATGGGCACACGATTGACTTAATAAAACTAGCGCTACCACGATGCATTTGAATAATATTTGTGCCATTTATCAACCCGGTTTGTTGCTGTGCTTACAATTAGGTGTAAGTAAGGAACTCACGCAGGAGCGGGGCTTGAAAATAACTAAGCAGCTCCTGCATAACCATCATTAAATGCTATTTATGATAATTTTTAAAGAAAATTATGCGTGGTAGAAACTGCTTTATAAATTCGCTCAACAATTAAAGAGTTGCAACAAAACAGTTTGCGCAGGTTATTTTCGATTAAATCCCTTGCTGTTTGGATAACGGTAACAATCAATCGCATTGCATCCTGGATTAATGCTCGATACCTTGGGAGGGTTTTGGTCAAAACCGGGCGCCGGACTGTTTGGGTTTTGCTGGAGACACTGATTAATCAATTCGCTTGAGCCGTTAATACATTCATAGAATCTGGGTGTCAAATCAAGCTCCACAACCGTTTCAAAGGTATCGTCGCCGGCGTAGATGTCGCTGCCGATAGCAGAGGTTCTTTTTACCCTTGCTCCGCGCAAATAAGCATTAAGATAAACTTGATAACTGTCATGGGTGACTTCCATATCTTCAACCGTAGTTTGCCCGCGCAATTGAATGCCGTTAAGCTGCTCGGCCAAACTTCTGTAAGCATCCATTTTAGATGCTCGTATGGCCATTAATTTAATTTGCGAACGCGAATAGCGATCACTTTTTTCGACGGTGCCATAGCCGATGGCGCTTATGGTTTTATGTGGCAGAAATTCAGTAGGCGGCGCTTTAGCCGTTGTGCAAGCGGTCATCAACAAGCTGACGGCTAAGGCTGTCATCGCCAGAAAGGGCGTGAATGCGGGTTTTAAAAATTTAATTTTCACGGTATTAACTCCTGTGTCGGTTTGCCAATGTAGCGGCTGACAAGTCGATTACTTAAGTTTTTTAAGCGGCTATTTTTGTTGCGGGATATGTCCGTACAGACTGCATTGCATCAAAAGCCTGTTCTCCTGTATCCTGCACCGCATGCAAATAAATCTGATTTCAGTAGGAAACCGCATGCCGGGTTGGGTGCAGCAGGGCTATGATGAATATGCCAAACGTTTACCCCGCGAATGCGAGCTGGTTCTTAAGGAAATTACGCCCGGTAAACGCACCAAGAACAGTGATGTCGCCAGAATTGTCAAAGAGGAAGGCGAGCGGATGATTGCCGCAATCCCTCAAAGCACGCATATCGTAACCTTGGATATCCCCGGCAAACCCTGGACGACACCGGAATTGGCGGAAGCGGTGCAACGCTGGCTGGAAAGCGGGCAGCATGTCTCGTTATTGATCGGCGGGCCGGAAGGGCTGGCGGATTCGGTCAAACAACTGGCGCGGGAATCATGGAGTTTGTCGAAACTTACCTTTCCCCATCCGCTGGTGCGTATCGTTGTCGCTGAACAGCTTTATCGTGCCTGGAGCATCCTCCATAACCACCCCTATCATCGCTAATGACTGCACAGATTATTCTTGCTTCCGCCTCGCCTCGCCGCATGGAATTGCTGGATCAGATCAAGGTTACTTATAGCGTCAATCCGGTCGACCTTGACGAGACGCCTTTGTTCAATGAAACGCCGCTGGACTATGTGCGGCGACTGGCCGCCGAGAAGTCGGCGGCATGCCTTGCGCAATTGGGCGACAGCTTGCCGGTTTTGGCCGCGGATACCGCTGTAGTTTTAGGCGACCTGATTATGGGGAAACCTAAAGACCGGGAGGATGCGCTTGCCATGTTAAGGCAGTTGTCCGGTAAAATGCACCGGGTTTATAGTGCAATTTCGCTCAGGGGCCGGGAACATGGTCAAGCGGTCAGTATTACCGAAGTGACTTTCAGGGCGCTGACAGAATGCGAAATAGCGGCCTACTGGCAAAGCGGCGAACCGGTCGATAAGGCCGGAAGTTATGCAATCCAAGGCATGGGCGGCGTATTTGTAGAGTCGATAAGCGGCAGTTTTTCCGGCGTGGTCGGTTTGCCGTTGTTTGAAACCGCAGAACTTTTATCCAGGCAAGGAATCGGGTTGTTCAAATGAGTGAAGAAATATTAATCAACGTTACCCCGCCTGAGACGCGCGTTGCGGTTATTGAAAACGGCGTCCTGCAGGAATTGATTATTGAAAGAACCCGGCAGCGGGGTTTGGTAGGTAACATCTATAAAGGTGAAGTGTGCAGAGTTTTGCCTGGTATGCAGGCGGCTTTCGTCGATATTGGCCTGCCCAGGGCGGCATTTCTGCATCTTTCCGACTTGTGCGCCAAGGATCTGGAAAAAAAAGGTTCGGAAAATATCGAGCATTATCTGCATGAAGGCCAGCATATTATTGTACAGGTGGTTAAAGATCCTTTGGGCAGCAAAGGTGCGCGGCTGACCACGGAAATATCGATCCCGTCGCGGTTCCAGGTCTTTATGCCGTATGCACAAAATTCCGGCGTGTCCCAAAGGATTGAATGCGAGACCGAGCGAGTCCGGTTAAGAGCCTGTCTTGATGCGTTTAGGCTGGAGCATAAATGCGGCGGCTTTATCGCAAGAACAGCGGCAGAATGCGTGGATGAGGCGGTATTGATCGCTGACATGACGTTTTTGTTGAAATTGTGGGAGTCGATAGCCGCCAAAATCGCCGACGCTAAGCCGAAACAGTTTATCCACAAGGATTTGCCGCTAAGCATCAGAACCTTGAGAGACCTATACCGGGAAGGCATAGAAAGAGTGAGGGTGGATTCACGGGAAACCTATCACCGTTTGGTTGAGTTTGCGGAGATTTTTGCGCCGGAAATCGTGTCGGTTATCGAGCATTACACCGGCGAGTGTCCGGTATTCGATATTTACAGCGTCGAAGATGAAATCCAAAAAGCGCTGGATCGTAAAGTCAACCTGAAATCGGGCGGGCATCTGGTGTTTGACCAGACCGAATCGATGACCACCGTCGATGTCAATACCGGCGGCTATGTCGGCGGCCGTAACCTCGAAGAGACTATTTTTAAAACCAATCTTGAAGCGGCGCAGACCATTTCCAGGCAGCTTAGACTCCGTAATCTCGGCGGCATCATTATTATCGATTTTATCGATATGCAAAGTGCGGATCACAAAAAACAGGTATTGCAGGCGTTCGAGCGGCATCTTGAAAAAGACCATGCGAAAACCAATATTACCGAAGTGTCGGTGTTGGGCTTGGTGGAAATGACCCGTAAAAGAACCAGGGAAAGTCTGGAGCATATACTTTGCGAACCTTGCAGCGCCTGCGGCGGTCGGGGTGTTTTGAAGACTGCGGAATCGATGTGCCTGGAAATATTTCGGGAGATTATTCGCGAAGTTCGGCAGTACAAAGTCAAGAAGATACTGGTTCTGGCCTCCAATGAAGTCGTGGAGATGCTGCTTGATGAGGAAGCGGATATGCTGGCTGAATTGGAAGTCTTCTTGAGCGTGCGCATCAAGTTCAGGGCCGAGGCTGAATACAACCAGGAGCAGTATGATGTGGTGTTGCTTTGAGGCGAAGGACTCAAGGCGAAAAGCATCTGCTGCAAAATACAATAGAACGTAGATGAATATGATGAGTGTGGATAATCAGGTAATTAAGAAACATGCACAAAATAACTTGAGCAAGTTGCCAATAGCCGGAGTGCAGGCTTCGCCTGCAAGCGCAAGTAAAGCTTGCGCTCTCGCTGAAAACTTACAGCGCGAGTTGTTCAAATTATTTCATGTTTATTCCTAAGCGGCGCGAGATTTGTAAATTCCGCCTCTAACGTTTAAACGATAACAGTGCGCTTAAGCAACGCAGAACGTTTAGACCATAGCTGTTGCTCCGTCCGTTTTGGGATTATTTAGTCCAGCCTTATCAGTGTTCCATTTTTCGATCCTGAGTTGTTAGTCATGAATCTTTCGCCTTTCGTCTTTAGCCCTATCTTTAATGATCCATCACATTAAGCGCGCGACGCGGCATCTCATTTTCTGGTCCTTGATCGCGGCAGCCATCGGCTTGACAGGCGTACGCCTGCTATTGTCTGGGATTGAACACTATAAGTCCGATTTGGCGACCCATATCAGCACACTTGTCGGCACGCCGGTAACCATAGGTCGATTGGGCGCAAAAATGCGCGGATTCAATCCTGAATTGGTGTTAAAAGACATCGCTATTTCATCCCGGATTGCCCTTGCAGCGAACGAAGAACCCGCTATCCAGTTTAATGAGATACGTTTGGGCGTTAACTTGCTTGATATGCTGGTCAGCAGGGATGCATTGTCATCGTCATGGGTCACTTTGGTGGGCGCCAAGCTTGTCGTTAAACGGCAACAGGACGGCAGCATCGTTATTGTCGGTTTAAAAGCCAGTGACGGACAGCCACAGTGGTTATTGCAGGGAGGGAAATACGAAGTCTTGCAAAGCGAAATTATCTGGCAGGACGAAACAAGCACTGCTCGACCTCTGTCGTTTAATGGAGTAGACCTGGCGATCAGCAATCAGGGCGATCGCCATCGACTCAATATGCTGGTGAAGTTGCCGAAAAAAGTCGGCAATACATTAAGGGTATCGATGGATTTTAAGGGCAACGTTTTTGAGCCTTCAACTATTCAGGGCCGCGTTTATCTGGAAGGGCAAGCCGTTTTGTTGCCTGAATTGGCCGCGCTCGGTCAAACCATAGTCGGGGAGCGCATGCATATTAATGCCGGTGCCGGCGACTTTAAAATCTGGGGCGATTGGCGGCAGTCGCAGTTGGCGTCGATGGATGTCGATGCGCAGATTCAACAGATGACACTGGTTCGGCAGGATAAACGGGAGTTTTCGGTTAAACAGCTGAAAACCCGGCTTCACTGGGGGCTGAATGACGCAGGCAAGCAATGGCAACTCGATGTAAGCGAGTTTTCACTGGAAACCCAGGATAACCCCAAAGGCGGCGTTAAAAAATGGCCTGCCGCAGTATTCAGCGTTTCCGGGCAACGCATGGACGATGACGCATTACATAAATTAGCGCTGTATATTGAACGGGTGGATTTGCAGCAAGCGTCCGAGTTGGCGCAGTTGTTCGCTCCGTTGCCGGAGCAACAGGCTAACACGCTGGCGCAGGCCCGGTTACAAGGAACGCTGGAGGATTTTTCCTTGTTCGCCGATCAGGATACCCAGTCGGTCGCCCTGAACGGCCGGTTTTCCGGAATCGGCGTCGCGCCGTTGTTGTCAGTTCCCGGCGCAGAGAATTTGACCGGCCGCATAAAGGGCAGTGAAAAACAGGGCGTTATTACGCTTGCGACTAAAGATGCCCGGCTGATAGCGCCGAATCTGTTCCGCGACGTTTTGCCGGTCAGTCGTCTTCAAGGTACGCTCGACTGGCAGCAGACGGAAGATGCCTGGTCTGTAGCCAGTTCAATGATTGAACTGGATTCCTTGAGTTTTCAGAGTAAAACCCGGTTTCGGGTGGCTATTCCCAAAACCGGGAAGCCTGTGTTTATGGATTTGCAAAGCGCATTTGCCGGCGAAGACGCCAGAGAAGTTAAATATTATTTGCCGGTGGGCATTATGGATGAAGATGTCGTCGCCTGGCTGGATAGTGCTTTTGTCAGCGGCAGCATGACCAACGGCGGCTTGTTGGTTTACGGTAATCTGAACGATTTTCCGTTTAACACCGCGCCGGGCGTTTTCGAAGCCGTATTTAACGGCGAGCAGTTTGATTTGGCATACGCTCCGGCATGGCCGCACATAACCGGTATGAATGCCGAGGTTATGTTTTCACAGGACAGTCTCAAGGTTAATGTCCGGCAAGGGCAATCCGGTAACGTGATCATTAAACAGGCCGAAGTCACTATTCCGAAGTTGAATAAAAGCAAGCAGTTGCTGATTCAGGGCGAGGCTGAAAGCGGCATTGACCAGGTTTTGGCTTTTATGCAGCAGACGCCGTTGAGCTCGCCGGTGGATTCGCTGCTGGAAGCCATTGCCCCGCAAGGAAATACCCTGGTAACGCTGGATCTTAAAATTCCCTTGGTTGACGGAGAGCCAACCAAGGTCGATGGCATGGCGCAATTGAAAGATGCCCGATTGCGGGTGAAGCCGCTGGATCTGCCGGTCACAAAAATTAACGGCGAACTCAAATTCAATGAGCAGGGCGTATATAGCGACACCATTCGCGCCGAGGCCTTGGGGCATCCGATACAAATCAACATTAATAGCTCGGAGAGTCAAACCACCGTCAACGTCGAGGGCAGCGCCGGAGTTAGCGACCTACAGGCGCAATTCGACATGCCCTGGTGGACAATCGCTTCCGGGGAGACGGATTATCGGTTAACTCTGGACTTGCCTTACGGAAATATTGCTCCGGAACTGGTTGTGGAGTCGATGTTGTCCGGCGTGTCACTGGATTTGCCTGAGCCATTGGCTAAGACGCGGGAACAAAAAATACCCTTGTCGTTGACGTTTAACTTAGGCGATACGCAGTTATTACCGGTGCTGTTAAATTACGACAATAAACTGAAAGCGGCGATTCAGTTGGATACCGGAAAAAAGGCCCTCTATTCGGGGCATGTTCTGGTGGGCGTCGGAGAAGTCGCCCAGACTCAGGAGGCGGGATTAAAGCTGGAGATCAATCGGGATCGGTTGGCTTTGCAGGACTGGTTGGGCTTGGCCGTTGCCCAAGGCGCGGGAGAGGGCGTCAGGGAGTTGAAGATTCATAGCGAGCACGCACTGTGGAAGAAAACCGATATAGGGCTTTTCGATCTGGCCTTAAAACCCAAAGGCAACTATTGGGCCGGGGCTATAGACAGTCCGTTCGCAAAGGGAAACATCCAAATTCCGGTCGGCTTTAACAATACGGACAGAATCAGTTTGGATATGGCGTTACTGGATCTTTCGGCATTAAAGCAAATAGGAAACCAAGACGGCTCGCCCCTACAGACAGTATCGCCGACGCTTATGCCTTTATTGACCGTCACCAGTCAAAAAACGCTGTGGCAGTCGATTGATTTAGGCCGCCTGTCATTGGCAACCGAGCGCATGCCGGGCGGCATGAGGTTTAACAACGTAGAGCTGGCCGGAGAAAATCAAAAAATGGTGTTATCGGGCGACTGGCAAGCAAGCGGCGGGCAAGCGGTAACGCATACCCACGGCCGTTTGGGCGTGCCCCGCGCCGGAAAGCTGCTGGCGCAGCTGGACATTACCAAGGATTTGACCGAAACCGAAGCGGCAGTTGATTTTACGGTTGACTGGAACGCGGCGCCGTATCAGTTTTCGTTGGCGGATTTGAAAGGCCGACTGGATATTAAATTCAAAAGCGGACGTATTTTAAGCATAGAGCCCGGATTCGGCCGGGTGCTGGGCATGCTGGCGCTGGCCCAGTGGATAAAGCGGGCGCAGCTTGATTTTAGCGATATTTATGAACAAGGATTGACGTTTAACAGTATCAAGGGGCATTTTGATTTGGCAGGCGGTATCGCATCAACTCATGATTTGGTTGTCGATGCTGTCCCGGCAAAAATCGCCATTAGCGGAGAGACTGATTTAGTGGGTCAAACCGTTGATCATATTATTAATGTCACGCCTAAAAGTGCGGATGCAGTGCCTATTGCTGGTACAATTATGGGTAAAGTGGCTGCCTTGGTCGGGCGGTCTTTGACCGGCAAAGATCAGGAAGGATTTTTCTTCGGTTCCCAATATCTGGTAAAAGGCGCCTGGGGAAATGCAGCGGTTATTCCGATGCATAAAAACGATGGCTTGTTACAGAAAACCTGGAACGGTATCACCGACTTTCCGTGGCTACGGCAAGAAGAAACTACGCAGCAGCTAGAAAAATAGAACGCGGATGACGCGGATAATTAAGATTAAATAAGATTTTCATCGAATACGCTGCGTTCCATTGTATTTGATGGCTGAGTGGTTATAAATTAAAGAGAGAGTAACATGAGTAGATGTGCGGCCATACAAATGGCATCGAGTCCCAATATCAGCGCTAACTTGCTGGAAGCCGACAAGTTGATCGCGGAAGCGGTTAAAGCGGGAGCAAAACTGGTGGCTTTGCCGGAAAATTTTGCGCTGATGGGGGATCATGAACTGGACAAAATCAAAGCAAAGGAAGTCGATGGCTCAGGGCCTATCCAGAGCTTTTTGTCATCGGTTGCTAAAAAATACGGCGTCTGGGTGATTGGCGGCACCATTCCGATCGCGGGTGACGACAGCAATAAAGTACGGGCGGCTTGTCTGGTTTATAACGACCAAGGCGAACGGGTTGCGCGCTACGACAAAGTTCATTTGTTCGATGTCAGCGTTCCAGGCAGTAATGACGTTTACCGCGAATCAGACTCTATTGAGCCGGGCGCCGACTTGCTGGTGATTGACACGCCTTTCGGCAGATTGGGCGTCGCTGTCTGTTACGATCTGCGCTTCCCGGAGTTTTTCCGTAAGATGGACATGGACCTGCTGGTCATTCCGTCGGCATTTACCGCAGAAACGGGAGCGGCGCACTGGGAGTTATTGCTACGGGCGCGCGCCGTGGAGAATCTGTGTTATGTGATTGCGCCGAATCAGGGCGGCTTTCATCTTAATGGACGTAAAACCTTCGGGCACAGCATGGTTATCGATCCGTGGGGCGTGGTGCTGGATTGCTACAAAACCGGAGGCGGCTTTGTTTCCGCTGAAATAGATCTGGAGCGTCTGGAAAAAGTGCGTGGCGCATTTCCGGCGCTGAATCATCGTCGTTTTTTTTGTGAATAATATGCGCGTAATAGTTAAAAGTTTATTACTGACCGGTTTTTTAGTTTCCTGCGGAACCGCTTCGGAGGAAAGTCGCTACCACGACACCGAAGCGCTTGAGCGTCCGCCCACGGTAGTTAACAGCAGTCCGAGCAGAGAACAGCGCGTCGTCGACAACAGCTCCATTCCGAGGAAAAAAGACCGCACCGGCTTAGGCTCCGATGTCTATCAGAATGCGCCAACGCAATTGACGATCAAGCAGCCTTTTGACGATGCGTGGAACACCTTGGGCCGGGCCTTGAAGCAAAGCGGCATCAAAATCACCGATCATGAGCGCGATAAAGGACTTTATTACGTTACTCAGGATACAACGGATAGAAGCGGTTTTTTCGCCAAAGCGACTTCTTTTTTAAGCGATGATCCAGCCATCTATCTGCTGACCGTAAAACAAGAAGGCCAAGAAACAATGGTAACGGCGACGGTAGCCAATGCGACCGAACAAAGCAGCGCGACTCAGGATGGTACGCCGCCTCCGTCTGCCGAAGGCGCGGAAGACCTGTTGCAGCTATTGTTCAAGACCTTGCGCGATAAGCTGGAAGAAGAATGACGGAGGCGCAGGATTAAAGGCGAAAGAACGTCGTTTTGTAGCTTTAGCCCTTTGCCGTTTACTTTAAACCACTATTATTGATTTTTTGATGGAAATACTAAACCTTGCACGACACGCTATCTTAACGCCCGCAGGCATACAGGATAGCGATATTGAAAAGATTATGGGTCGGTTGCTCAGTTCGCCGGTTGATGCGGCGGATATTTACTTTCAATCCAGCCATTTCGAATCTTGGGTCATGGAAGGCGGCATCATTAAAGAAGGCAGCCATAGCATTGAGCAGGGCGCCGGGGTGCGCGCGGTATGCGGCGAAAAAACCGGCTTTGCTTACAGCGACCGGATTGAACTGTCGGTGCTGCTGGAAGCGGCTAATAATGTCAAAGCCATCGTTCGGCAAGGTCAGGATGCAGACGCTTTACATTGCAAAATCACCACCAAAACCGCCGACTGGCCGAAGCATTACGCGACGCAAAACCCGTTAAAATCGCTGGAAGATCAATACAAAATCGATTTATTGCGTCGGGTGGACAGCGAAACGCGCAAACTGGACAGTAGGGTCGAGGAAGTTATCGTCAGCCTGGTCGGCGCCCATGAACATATCTTGGTGGCGCGGCAAGACGGCTCTTTGGTTGCCGACGTGCGGCCTTTGGTGCGGATGAATGTCACCGTCATTGTCGAGCAAAACGGCCAGCGCGAACAAGGCAGCATGGGCGGCGGCGGGCGTAGCGATTACCATTATTTTATCGATGGAGATACCGCGTTGGAATATGGCCGCGAAGCCGTAAGACAGGCGCTGGTCAACCTCGAAGCGGTTGATGCCCCGGCCGGTAACATGACCGTGGTACTGGGTTCGGGTTGGCCGGGCATATTGCTGCACGAGGCCATAGGACACGGCCTGGAAGGCGACTTTAACCGCAAGGGCACATCGGCATTCAGTGGCCGCGTCGGCGAGCGGGTCGCATCCAATTTATGCACGGTGGTCGATGACGGTACCTTGCCGGGACGGCGCGGCTCGTTAAGTATCGATGATGAAGGCACGCCGACGGAAAAAACCGTTTTGATCGAAAACGGCATACTCAAAGGCTACATGCAGGACAATCTCAATGCCCGGTTAATGGGCGTCAAGCCGACCGGTAACGGCCGGCGCGAATCCTACGCCCACCTGCCGATGCCGCGCATGACCAACACCTACATGCTGCCGGGGCAGCACGATCCCGAAGAGATTATCAAATCGGTCAAAAATGGCCTGTATGCCAAAAACTTTGGCGGCGGGCAGGTCGATATTACCTCGGGTAAGTTCGTCTTTTCCGCCAGCGAAGCCTATCTGATCGAAAACGGCAAAATCACCCGTGCCGTCAAGGGCGCGACGCTGATCGGCAACGGTCCGGATGTGCTAACCAAGGTGTCGATGGTCGGTTCCGATCTGGCGCTGGACAGCGGCGTCGGCACCTGCGGCAAGGACGGGCAAAGCGTGCCGGTCGGCGTCGGGCAGCCTACGTTGAAGATTGACGGGTTGACGGTTGGCGGGACGAGTGTTTAGGTATAATTGATGTCAAAGTTAGAAAGCATAAAAGCCGAACTTTCGCTTCATGAAAAAATACTTTTTGCAGCAGTGGCTATTATGATTACTTTAGTCGGCTGGACGGCAGCAAACTATCTTGTTGTTAAAAGCTGGTTGTTATTTATGGCGTTGCTGGCCATAGTTGGTATCAGTATATTTATTGTTTACCAGTATCGCATTATCAAAAAATTGATAAAGGAGTTAATCGATGTTTAATACTATTATCATGTTTTTAATTGCTACAGTTTTTGTAGCTTTAATCAGTTATTTTGCCTGGGATTCTTATCAAGATTTCAAAGATCATGAATCAAAATAGTGCATCATTTCTTTTTGCAGATAGAGCCGTGAAAATTAAATATTTTGAAGATACGGATACGGCATTGCTGGAGTTTGTCGGTTGGGTTAGCGTAGCATAACCCAACAATCGGAATGACTTATGTCGGGTTACGCTACGCTAACCCGACCTACACAGAATTAGAGAAAACAGTGCAAAATAACGAACAAATCAACCGCTTGAAAAACACCGTTCAGTCCATATTGGACGAGGCTGTAAAACAGGGCGCCAGCGCCGCAGAAGCGGGCTTGAGCCAGGAAAACGGCTTGTCCGTATCGGTGCGTCTGGGCGATGTCGAAACCATTGAGCATCATTGCGATCAGGGGCTGGGCGTGACTGTTTATTTCGGCAAGCGCAAAGGCTCTGCCAGCACTACGGATCTGTCGCCCGCTTCGATCAAGGAAACAGTCAGCGCGGCATGCAGTATTGCCCGCTACACCAGTGAAGACGAGTATTCCGGTCTGCCGGAGCCGGAGTTATTGGCCACCGAATTTCCCGATCTGGATCTTAATCACCCGTGGGATATTGGTGTCGATGGGGCTATTGCCTTGGCTATCGAATGCGAAGATGCGGCGCGCTCTTATCATGATGAGATCAGTAATTCCGAAGGCGCTTCGGTGGATACGCACCAAGGTGTCCGGGTGATGGGCAATACCTTGGGTTTTCTTCAGGGTTATGCTTCAACCCGCCATTCCTTAAGCTGTTCGGTATTAGGTCAACGCGGCGACAGCATGCAGCGCGATTATTGGTACACCGTGGCAAGAAATGCGCGCGATTTGGAATCCGCTGTCAGCGTCGGTAACAAGGCGGCCGAGCGGACGATCCGTCGTTTAGAGGCCCGGAGCCTAAGCACTCGACAGTGTCCGGTGCTGTATTGCGCGGAAACCGCTTCCGGGTTGCTCGGCTCGTTTATCGGCGCAATCAGCGGCGGCAATTTATACCGTAAATCGTCATTTTTGCTGGATGCGCTGGATACCCAAGTGTTTCCCGAGTTTGTCCGTATCCACGAACAGCCCCGTTTAAAAGGCGCTTTGGGCAGCGGTGCGTATGACGGCGAAGGTGTCGCCACGCAAACACGCGACATTGTCAGCGGCGGTATTTTGCGCGGTTATGTGTTGAGCACTTATTCCGCCCGCAAGCTGGGCCTGCGCAGCACCGGTAATGCCGGCGGCGTGCATAATTTAACGATCGATCCGGGCAAGCTGGATTATCAGGGCCTGTTAAAAGAGCTGAACACAGGCTTGCTGGTCACCGAGCTGATGGGGCAGGGCGTCAATATGGTGACCGGCGATTATTCGCGCGGTGCGGCCGGATTCTGGGTCGAAAACGGCGAGATCCAATATCCGGTCGAGGAAATCACCATTGCCGGTAATCTGAAAGACATGCTTAAAAACATTGTTGCCGTAGGTAATGATGTCGATTACCGCGGTAATATCCGCACCGGTTCGATACTGGTTGAGCGGATGTCGATTGCCGGGGAGTAAGGCCGTTGTTATGATGTTTCGTATTGAATAGTCATTTGATAGCGGAGGTAAAGACATGTCAGCAAATTTACAATCGGCCGGCGTCTGGATCAGCGAAGAAGACTATCTGGCTGGCGAATTGACCAGCGAAATCAAGCATGAATATATTGACGGCTGCGTTTATGCGATGGCAGGCGCCAGCCGGAACCATGAAAGGATTGCCGGTAATGTTTTTGGCGAGCTAAGAAATTTTTTGAAAAAAAAACCGTGCGAACCGTTCAGATCCGATCTGAAAATCAAGACCGGCAGCCGGTTTTTCTACCCTGATGTGATGGTCGTCTGCGATGAGCAGAGTCAACACGATTATTACACCGATTCACCAGTGATTGTTGTCGAAGTTTTGTCGAAGGCTTCACGGCGTGTCGATGAAACGACCAAGCGCATCGCCTATCAGAGTATCCCCAGCCTGAAAGAATACGTTTTGATCGAACAGGATTTTGTCGATGTAGAAGTCTGCCGGAAAAGCGAAGGCTGGGTGTCTAATCATTATTTTATGGGCGACAGCGTGCAGTTTGACGCGATTGGCTTGACGCTGACCGTAGAAGAAATCTATGCTCGCGTCGACAATGACGAGGTTCGTTCCTATCTCCAGGAGCAACAGGTGCAGCTCTAAAGGCTCTGTACAATATCGGCTATCAGCTGCGGTCCGCGGTAAATAAGCCCACTGTATATCTGTACCAAACTCGCTCCTGCCGCCAGCTTTTCCTGCGCATCTGCGGCGTTTAAAATTCCGCCTGCCGCAATAATCGGAATTTTGCCTTTCAGTTCCGCCGCCAATCCCCGCACGACAAAAGTCGATTTTTCCTTAACCGGCGCGCCGCTTAAGCCGCCTGCTTCATTGGCAAGCGGATGGTCGGCAATCATGTCGCGGGCAATGGTGGTGTTGGTCGCAATCACGCCGTCAATTTCAAATTCCAGCAACAGTCCGGCAATATGGGTTATTTCATCGTCGGTCAGATCGGGCGCTATTTTCAGGACCAAAGGTACGTATTTGCCGTGTTGCTGTTGCAGTTTCAGATGTTCTTCTTTTAATGCGGAAATCAGGCTCTTAAGTTCATCGCCCTGCTGTAATTGACGCAGGTTTTTGGTGTTCGGGGAGGAAATGTTAAGGGTGATGTAGCTGGCAGCTGTATAAGCCTTGCGCAAGCCGATCAAATAATCGCCCGCCGCATTTTCAATTGGCGTGTCGAAATTCTTGCCGATATTAATGCCCAGGATGCCGGAGTAACGGCTTTGCGCTACCTGAGCCAGCAGATGGTCTATGCCCAGATTGTTAAAGCCCATGCGGTTGATAATCGCCTGGTGCTCAGGCAGTCTGAACAAGCGCGGTTTCGGGTTGCCCGGTTGCGGGCGCGGCGTTACCGTACCTATTTCGACAAAGCCGAAACCGAGTGCGGCCAGGGCATTAATATAATCGCCGTTTTTATCCAGGCCGGCGGCAAGGCCGACCGGGTTTTTAAAGTCCAGTCCCATAACCTTGACAGGTTTTCGGTCAATTTCCGGGTAGACGAGTTTGGATAAGCCTGAAATATAGGCTGCGTTCAGCAGTTTAAGCGTCACTTCGTGAGCGGTTTCAGGATCGAGAGAAAACAACAGAGGGCGTAGTAATGGATAAAGGTTCATGGGTGTGACCGTAGTAGGGGCGACCGGCCGGTCGCCCATTAATGTTCGCTGGTTAATTGATAAGGCTCCGGCGCTACCGCAGTGGGGCGTTCCAAAACAAGATCGGCCAGCAGTTGCGCCGATGCCGGCCCCATCGCCAAACCGTTTCTAAAATGACCGGCATTAATACATAAATTGTCGATCTCGGGATGTTTGTCGATATACGGTACGCCGTGTTTGGTGCCCGGCCTTAAACCGGCCCAGTGCTTAATCAGCGGGAAGTCATTAAGCGTCGGTAACAAGTTTAATGCGAATGCATTCAGCCGGTCTCTGGCTTGTGCCGTAGTGGTCTTATTAAAATCATCCTGTTCTACCGTGCTGCCTGCCAGAATCTTACCGTCACGTCGCGGAATAAGATATTGATCGCCGTCCAATACCATGTAACTCAGCGTTTCCGGCTGGGCGTCAAATAACAGCATTTGCCCCTTAACCGGAGCTATTTTCGGGGCGTCGTTGAGGGCGGTGGAAAAAAATTGCTGAAATAGCCGGCCGGTCCAAGCGCCCGCGGTAATAATCAATTGATTGACAGCCAGCTGACCGGAGGTGGTCTCGATAGAGGTAATGCGGTTTTTAGTGAGGCTAATGGCGGTTAACTCACAATGTTCTACTAGTGTAACGCCCTTGTTAAGCAAGTCTTGTTTTAATGATTTAACCAGTCTTGGATTGCGCGCCTGGGCAATCTCGGGCAGCCAAAGCGGTTGGTCGGGGACCGTATTAAGCATGTTAAAAAAATCCGGGCCGGCAGGGCGATATGAAATGGCGTTAGCGTCGCACCAGTTAACGGCCGCACTAAGGTCGGGGTTTTTGACGATTAATAGACCGCAGGGATTCCATTCCGGGTCTATCAGGGTTTCGTCCGTCAGTTGCGAGGCCAGGGCGGGATACAGTTTTAGACTTTGTAACACCAAACGAGTAATAGCGTCCGATTGTCGCCACGGATAAAGCGGCAGCAAAATGCCGCCGCCCGCCCAGGATGACTCCTGGCCCAGTTCGTTTTTTTCAATAACCGCGACGGTAGCGCCGGCTTTAATAAACTCGCGGGCAGTTAACAGGCCGATAATGCCGCCGCCAATGATGGTAATGTCCGGGATCTGGGTCATGTGTATTGGTAAAGATCAGTGCAAAAAATAAATAGTCTTGGGGTAGGGCCGAGCAGTTCATTATAGCTATCACGACTAGGGTGATATATATGGTATATGGTTTTGACTTAGGGCGTGAGCGGCGATTAAAAAATCGTTTGATCTAAGTGAGTAAACTGCATTTTCTTAGGTCGGTGTGGATTTTGCCATAGTGCTAGGGGCGGCAAATTCGTTTTATTTTATGGTAAAACAATGAAAAGCATGTTTAGTTGTGGGTTGAATGTATAAGTTGAATAAATTGTTGTTTTTTGTCTACAGGCAGATAATTAGGATTAAAAATATCTTTATAGTTATTGATAAATAAGGATTAATTAATATTAATAAAATGGCTTTAAAACTTGTAGGGATTTAGTTTAGCTGCTACCATTAACACCGGAAGATGGGCTTTGTTGTATTAAAGCAAATTTCTATAAAATAACAACCTCATGAGGGGGATAAATGATCAATAAAACTAAATTAGCGCTGGGCATTGCGGCGGCAACCTTGACAATGACCGGTGCATTGGTTTCTCCGCAAGCTGCTGCTGGCTCAAAAGCGCAGCATCACGCTGAAGTAACGAGCGTGAGCAGTAAAGTTGACGCATTAGAAGCGCAACTGCAATCCATGCAAGCTGAAATAAGCCGTTTAAGAGCGGAAGCAAGCCGTCCTCGCACTAGCGCAGAGGCAGGTAAAGTTCAGGAGTTGGATCAATGGATGGCCTCGGTTAAATCAGCTCCAAAAGAAAGCAAAAAAAGCCAAGACAACAACATGGTATTCTTCCGTGGTGGTTTTGCACGTAATGATGTTAAAAGAAATGATTTATTGACAGGTAATCAGTTTGCAGGAAACGCATTGGGTGGTGGGCAAACCAATAAAGATGGTTGGTACGTTGGTGCTGGATTTGATTTTGGTTTGACCGATAATGTCTGGGGTCTGATGGATAATACCGACGTGATGGCGGAATTAATGTTTGATTACAGGAATTTCGGTGCAAAGGACTTTAAAGGCCCTGCTCCGGGTGCTACGGCAGGAACTGTTGGGGCAAATCCAGCGTGTACACTTATTAATTTGGCAGCAGCAGATACCGTTGCTGTGGGTCAAGCTGGCACATCAAGCTGTAAAGGAGTTACCGTGTCTCAGTTTACCTTGGGTGCGTCTCCAAAAATTAAATTCATGAAAGGTAGTGCTTTCAGGCCTTGGATCATACCATTTGGTTTGACTGTTAATGTAATCAGTCCGCCATCTAATGGCGTGACAGTATTGAATCCAGGCATGCAGTTCGGTACAGGTGCCGAATATGCTATATGGAAAGCAATTAAATTGGGTGCTGATTTTCGCTACAACTTGACCGGAAGAAGCGTTGATGGTGTGAATACCGACGGCATGACGGCTGGCGGTTATCTGGGTATCGGTTTCTAAGCTAAACGCTTAAAAAAATCCAAAAAAGGGAGGGTTTTAAACCCCTCCCTTTTTTTATGTTTGAAAAATTAAAAAGAGGTGCAAGGTAAAGGCTCAAGGTAAAATAGCGTCTTTCCCTGTTCTTGCCGGGGAACAAATTAAATTTGACGTTACAACCATGAAAATTTTTTATCCTGAGATAGAACCCTTCCAGACTTTTTTTCTGGATACCGGCAGCAAGCATGCCGTATATGTAGAGCAAAGCGGCAATCCTGACGGCATTCCTGTTATTTTTCTACACGGTGGGCCGTGTTCCGGCACCAAGCCCGATCACCGGCGATTTTTTAATCCCAAGCTTTATCGCATTGTTCTGTTCGATCAACGCGGCTGCGGTTTGTCGTTGCCCTTCGGCGAGCTGGAAAACAACACTACTCAGGATTTAATCGATGATATGGAGCGTATCCGTAATCGACTGGCTATTGATCAGTGGCTGGTGTTCGGCGGTTCGTGGGGAGGTGCGCTGGCTTTATTGTATGCCCAGCAGCATAAAGATAAGGTAATGGGTTTGATTGTTCGCGCGGTATTTCTGGCGCGGCAGCAGGATTTGGATTGGTTTGCCAAAGAGGGGGCAGGCAAGATTTATCCCGAACAATGGCAGCGCTTGATCGAAAGCATTCCTGAGCAGAGTCGGGACAATCCGGTGCAAGGACTATGTGATATGTTGTGGGGTGAAGACGAGATGGCGCAAAGACGCGCATCCAAGGAGTGGATGGCTTGGAGTGCGCAGGTAGCATTAGGCAGCGATTATCGGCCGAGTCCGAAAGGCGAGCATACGAGCGAGAAAATGGTTAAACAGGTCGGCATGGAATTGCATTACGCCAAGCAGCATTATTTTATTGGGGAAAACCAGATACTGGACAACTGCGGCGGCTTGGATAAAATTCCGACGGTTATCATTCATGGTCGTCATGATTTTGTCTGTCCGATGGAAGCCGGATACAGTCTTCATACAGTATTGCCGAATGCCGAATATATCGTATTGCCCAATGCCGGACATGTTGCTCAGGGCAAGGAAATGATTAATGCCTTGGTTGCTGCAACCGACAAGTTTGCAGAACGGCATGACTATGCTCAGAAATCGTCCTGAATTTGCATTCAACTGCCCCATAAAGCCGTAAATGCTTTATCATTAAACAAATTAATACGCCTCCAGTTTGTCGTACGGTATGGTAAACACGTTTGAAACGCCAAATCCATAAGGCCTTGGGCGACTGGAAGCACATTTTTATACCGATAAATGAAATTACATGATGAAAAGCTCCGTAAATTGGGCTTAGCTGTTATTCAGGTGGAGACACAGGCGATTGCCGCATTAGCCGACCGAATTAATGACGATTTTGTGCTTGCCTGTAAGTTGATGTTCAATTGTAACGGGCGTGTTGTGGTTACCGGTATGGGTAAATCAGGGCATATTGCCGGTAAAATTGCCGCGACCTTAGCCAGTACCGGAACGCCGGCTTTTTTTGTGCATTCGGGCGAAGCCAGTCATGGCGATTTGGGTATGATTACCCGGCAGGATGTGGTACTGGCTTTATCGAATTCAGGGGAAACCGAGGAAGTTCTAACGATATTGCCGATTATTAAGCGGCTGGGCGTATCGTTGATAGCTATGACCGGAAACCCGGCCTCAACGCTGGCCAAATTTGCCACCACCCATATCAACGTGGCTGTTGAGCAGGAAGCGTGCCCGTTGGGTCTTGCGCCCACCTCCAGCACCACGGCGGCCTTGGTGATGGGCGATGCGCTGGCGGTTTCCTTGCTTGAGGCGCGCGGCTTTACCCGCGATGATTTTGCCTTGTCTCATCCCGGCGGCAGTTTGGGCAAGCGACTGTTATTGATGGTCGGCGATATTATGCATGCCGATGAAAAAGTGCCTGTTGTTTCGGAGTCTGCGCTTATCAGCCATGCCTTGTTGGAAATGACCGAGAAGAAACTGGGCATGACCGCGATTGTCGACGCGGATAATCGCGTCGCCGGCATTTTTACCGACGGCGATTTGCGGCGGATGTTGAGCAGAAACCTTGATGTACACAAGACCGCTATTACCGAAGTCATGACCCCTAATTGCGCGGTTATTTCGGCGGATATGCTGGCGGCTGAAGCCATGCAGATTATGGAGCGGAAAAAGATTAACGCGTTAATTGTTGTTGATGAGCAGCAAAGAGCGATAGGCGCTTTGAATATGCATGACCTGATTCGTGCAGGCATCGTGTGATGACGGATATACAAAATAAGCCGGCTATTTTGGAAAAAGCCAGGAAGCTCAAATTGCTGATTCTGGATGTGGACGGCGTATTAACGGACGGCAGGTTGTTTTTCGACGCTGAGGGCAACGAATACAAGTCGTTTCACGCGAGGGACGGGCACGGTATCAAGTTGCTGCGGCAGACCGGCGTCGAGGTCGCGGTTATTTCCGGGCGTAAATCAAGCTCGGTTGCGTTGCGCATGAAGAATCTGGGTATCGAACATGTGTACCAGGGCCATGAAAACAAAATCGCCGCGTTCAATGAAATTATTGAACTTATGGGCATAACACATGAGCAGGCGGCGCACGTCGGCGATGACTTGCTGGACTTGCCGATAATGATCAGAGTGGGTTTGGCGATTGCGGTTAATGATGCCAACTTTGCCGTTAAGCAGCGCGCCGATTGGTGTACGACGTTGCCTGGAGGGCAAGGCGCGGTTAGGGAGGTCTGTGATTTTATTATGCAGGCGCAAGGGCGTTTTGATGAAGTCTTGAGCGCTTATCTGACTTGCGAGCGAGCGGAGTGAGATGACCCGGTTAAATGGAAATTATAGTTATCTGTACCTGGTCATTATCGCGGTAATGAGCTGGTGGCTGATTAAATTGACCGGTTCGGATGAGGTTGGGCGTATAGGCGTTCCGGCGCACAGTCCTGATTATTTCAGCAAAGGCTATACGAAATGGGAAATGAGCGAGCTTGGCAGGCCGAAAAGTAAGTTGATTGCCGATGAAATGGTTCATTACAGCGATGATGGCACTACGCACATGATAAAGCCCTTAATGTTTTTTTATAACGAGAAAACGCCGCCCTGGGTCATTAAGTCAGAAACCGGTGTTTTGTCTGCCGATGGTAAGGATTTGTTGTTAACCGGCAAGGTCTATGTCGACAGAGCTGCCGCCAAGGGCGTCAGGGAGCTTAAAATCTATACCTTCAATTTAAAAGTAAAACCGGAAATCAGTTATGCAGAAACGGATGCGTGGGCAGAGTTGATCAGCTTGCCGAACTGGACGACAGGTGTCGGTATGAAGCTGACTTTTGCGGAACCGATTCATCTGGAATTGCTCTCTAATGTAAAGGGTAACTATGAAACAAAATAAAAACTTTCGCCGCCGCATGTTACGTGGGAGCGGCTACTGTTTACTGTTATTGGCGCTGTATAGCGCGGGCGCTTGCGCCTTGGAAAGCGATGGCGATCAGCCGATCGTTATCGATTCAAATACGGCGACTTACGATGATGTAAAAGCCACCAGTACTTATACCGGTAATGTAGTATCGATTCAGGGCAGTATTCGGGTGAACTCGGATAAGCTGGTGGTTTATTTTATAGACGGTGAAGCCGATAAAATGGTGTTTACCGGCAATCTTGCCAAATTTAAACAAACGCCTAATGAGGGCGACCAGGATATAACCGGCGAGGCGCTAACAGGCGAGTATTATCCTAAAAAGAATTTGTTGATTTTGATCGATAAAGCCACCGTCTGGCAAGGCAGCGGCGCGTATTCCAGCGATCTTATCGAATACGATTTGAAAACCTCGTTGGTTAAGGCGGGAGAAAAAGAATCAGCCGGTAAACGCGTTCATGTCGTATTGCAACCCAAAGCTAAAGAACCGTCGGCTGCGAAGGGCGATGGCAAATGATCGAGTGCAAGGTTGATGGTATGACGTACAGGGCGCAAGTTACCAAACGATATTCTTTTTATTTTTCACCTTTTACCCGTTAAACATGACCAGACTGGCCGCAAAACAGCTAATTAAGCGCTACAATAAACGTAATGTGGTTAATGGCGTTTCATTGCATGTCGACACCGGCGAAGTGGTTGGTTTGCTGGGGCCTAACGGTGCCGGCAAAACCACCAGTTTTTATATGATGGTGGGCCTGATTAAAGCGGATGAAGGTGAAATTACCCTGGATTCACAGGTCATTACTCATCATCCGATGCATTTGCGGGCGCAATTAGGGATAGGTTATTTACCGCAGGAGCCTTCGGTTTTTCGAAAACTGAGCGTGGCGGACAACTTGCGCGCGGTTTTGCAAATCCGTTCCGATTTAACGCAAGGGCAGGCGGAGTTGGTGATTGAGGAATTGTTGCAGGAGTTTCATATCCTGCATCTGCGCGACCAAATTGCCTTGGGTCTGTCGGGCGGTGAACGTCGTCGCGTCGAGATTGCCAGGGCATTGGCGACCAATCCTCAATTTATATTGCTGGATGAGCCGTTTGCTGGTGTTGATCCGATTTCGGTCGATGATATAAAAAAAATCATCGAGCATTTGAAATATCGCGGCATTGGCGTATTAATTACCGAACACAATGTCAGGGAAACGTTAGGCATTTGTGATCGTGCGTATATACTTAACGATGGTAGAGTGATTGCCGAGGGCGGCGCGGAAGCTATCGTTGCCAATGAGGAAGTGCGTAAAGTTTATTTAGGTAATAATTTTAGTCTTTAATTTAGGGGGCAATCTCTTGCAGTTGTCCTAACCAAGAACAGAGTAACCACAGGGGACATCCCCTACTAAATTGTGTGACCGAATGAAACAATCCTTACATCTTCGACTGGGTCAACAACTGGCGATGACGCCGCAATTGCAGCAGGCGATCAAGTTGTTGCAGATGTCGACATTAGAATTGCAACAGGAAATTCAGCAGGCTCTTGAGTCTAATATGATGCTGGAAGTGAATGAGGAAGAAAACACCGTTCAGGGAGCCGAAATAGCCCCGGAGAAAAAAGTTGATAATACCGATTTGCTGACCAGTCAAGGTTCGCAAACGGATATGCCGGATGAGTTGCCTATCGATTCTTCCTGGGATGATGTTTATGAGTACGCGATGGAGTCGGGCGCCAATTCCGCTGAGACGGTTGAATTTGAAACGCAGCGTAGTAAATCTTCAACTTTGCTGGATCATCTGCTATGGCAAGTCGAGTTGACTTCGTTTTCAGAGCGGGATCATGCCATTGCCATGGCTATCATTGATTCGATTAATGAAGACGGCTATCTGATCAGTAGCCCCGAAGAGATTTTTCAGGGCTTGCAAAGCCAATTAGACGATCTGGATTTCGATGAAGTGAACGCGGTGCTGCACAGAGTGCAAAATTTCGACCCGGCCGGCGTTGCAGCCATCGATTTAAAAGATTGTTTGAGATTACAGATACAGCAGTTGCCCGAGAGTACGCCTTATAAAGAGGAGGCGCTGATTCTTGTTACCCGATACCTGGATTTGCTGGCGACCCATGAGCAGTCAAAACTCATGCGTAAGTTGGGCGTGACAGAGCGGCAACTGGATGAGGTGGTGGCGTTAATCAGAACTCTTGACCCTAAACCGGGCGCGCAAATACAAGATTCGGATTCCGAATATGTGATCCCCGATGTCTACGTGGTTAAGCAAAACGATAAATGGCAAGTCAACCTGAATCCCGATATAGCGCCTAAATTGCGTATCAATCCTTTTTATTCAAGCATGATAAAAAGAGCGGATAACAGTAAAGACAATACCTGTATGAAAGATCATTTGCAGGAAGCAAGATGGTTTATTAAGAGTCTTCACAGCCGTAACGATACCTTATTACGTGTTGCCCGCTGTATCGTGGAAAAGCAGACCGGGTTTCTGGAACATGGGTCTATTGCCATGAAGTCCATGGTGTTAAGAGATATTGCCGAAGAACTGGAATTACATGAGTCGACTATATCCAGGGTGACAACGCAAAAATTTATGCATACCCCCAACGGTATTGTCGAATTTAAGTATTTTTTTTCCAGTCATGTTTCAACAGAAGGAGGAGGGGAGTGCTCGTCTACGGCCATAAGGGCTTTTATTAAAGAGCTAATCAGCAATGAAAATCTGGCAAAACCGTTAAGTGATAGTAAAATAGCCGAGCTATTAAAAGAAAAGGGCATTAATGTTGCTAGAAGGACAATTGCCAAGTATCGCGAAGCGATGCTCATTTCATCATCAAGTCAGCGTAAGCGCATTTTATAACGCTATCTGGCACCCATAAAAAACAATCATTCACCATTAAAGGAGTTTATCTCATGCAAGTCATCGTAACAGGCCATCATCTAGAAGTAACCGACGCGTTAAAAGCCCACATCGACTCGAAATTTGAAAAATTAGCACGTCATTTTGATAATGTTACCGATGTACACGTCATTTTAAGCGTGGAAAAATTAATTCAAAAGGCTGAAGCAACGCTGCAATTGAGCGGCGCTAAATTATTCGCCGAAGATCATCAGGAAGATATGTATGCAGCCATTGATGCTATGGTGGATAAATTAGATCGTCAAATTATCAAGCATAAAGAAAAAACCGGACAGCATAGATAAAGTCGGAGCAAGGTAAAAGGTACAAGGTAATAGGCGTTTTTTTGAACCTTGAACCTTTTACCTTGAACCTGATTTCATGAAACTATTAATCGTCAGCGGTCTTTCCGGTTCCGGTAAAAGTATCGCCTTGGATACGCTGGAAGATTGCGGCTATTACTGTATCGATAATCTACCCGTGACCTTGCTGGAAGATTTTATTAACCATGTCATGCTGGTTGATAAACTTACCTATGCAAAAACGGCCATAGGTATTGATGCCAGAAATCAGAGCGAAAGCCTGGCCAATTTTTCCGAAAGCCTGGAGCTAATACGCAGCAAGCAGATCGATTGCGAAATTATCTTCATGCAGGCCGAAGAATCGACCTTATTGAAGCGCTATAGCGAAACCCGGCGACGTCATCCGTTGACGGATTCGAATGTGCCGTTAAGAGAAGCGTTAAAAATCGAAAAGGAAATGTTGACGCAGGTTGTCAGACACGCCAGCGTGGTCATCGATACCAGCCGAACGCATTATCACGAGTTGCGTGAACTTATCAGGGATCAGGTTGGCGAAAGGGATGTCAGGCATATTTCCTTGCAGTTTCAATCCTTCGGGTTCAAGCATGGCGTTCCGTTGGACGCCGATTTTGTATTTGACGCCCGCAGTTTGCCGAATCCTTACTGGATTCCGGAATTACGCGGATTAACAGGAAAAGATCAGCCGGTAATCGACTTTCTTAATGAGCAAACGCTGGTTGCCGAGCTTTTTAAAGATATTACTGGCTTTCTTGAGCGCTGGATTCCGCGATTTGAGGCCGAAGGGCGCAGTTATTTGACGGTGGCGGTAGGTTGTACAGGCGGTCAGCATCGCTCGGTTTATCTGGTGGACTCACTCGCCAAGCAGTTTAAAGGCCCGTTCTTGAATGTAATTGTCCGTCACCGGGAATTAAAATAATTTTTTGAGTTGTTTTAGCTATTCAAAACAGTATGTGAAGACGTTGCAGAGCAACGTCTTCACCGTCCCGATTTATTTCAACGATAGCGTTTCAGCGCGGCCTACCATCTCAATGGACAGCTTGTCTTCCTTGCATAGCCAACCTATGGCGCGTTGAACATCATTTTTATTGACGCCGGTTTCAGTGGTCACTTTATTGACACTGGAGGGTCCGTTAGTATCCAGATATTTCCAGACTATTCCTGCTGCATCGCCGATTGTATTAGACATAGTGGTCACCTTTAGCTTGGATTGTTGTGTTAAGAAATCTTGGTTTGATGTTCAGGCAGTACGATATTTAATTCCAGCGTCTCCTGAGTATCGTTTTGCTCAAAATTAACGGATATAGCATCTTGCTCTACGTTAACGTATTTTCGAATAACTTCCAGCAATTCTTTTTGCAATTGCGGCAGGTAAGAGGGCTGGTTTCTGGAACTGCGCTCGTGGGCAACCAGAATTTGCAGTCTTTCCTTGGCCAGTGACGCCGAGCTGGTTTTAGATGTCCTAAAATAATCCAGTAAACTCATTATTTGCCTCCGAAAAGCTTCCCGAACAGGCCTTTCTTCTCATCAATGAATCGATGCGGCCTGTCTTCACCCAAATAGCGCGCGATAACATCAGCATAGGCTTGGCCGGCATCGCTTTTTTCGTCAAGAATGACCGGGGTGCCTGAGTTGGATGCATTCAACACCGACTTCGATTCCGGGATAACGCCCAGTAAATGCAGCGATAAAATTTCCTGCACATCGTCGACGCTCAACATCTCGCCTAATTTGACTCGCTCAGGCGAATATCGGGTTAAAAGCAGGTATTCTTTAATAGGTTCGTCGTTTTGCTCAGCCCGGCGCGATTTGCTGGATAAGATACCTAGCATGCGATCTGAGTCACGCACGGAAGAGACTTCAGGGTTGGTGACGATAAATGCGTCGTCGGCAAAATACATCGCCAAATGCGCGCCTTTTTCGATACCGGCAGGAGAATCGCAGACGATGTATTTAAAGTCTTTTTTCAGTTCGTCTAAAATTTTGCCTACGCCTTCCTGGCTCAGGGCGTCTTTATCCCGAGTTTGCGAGGCAGGCAGGATGTACAGCTGATTGCAGGTTTTATCGCGTATCAATGCCTGGTTAAGCGTCGCTTCGCCATTGATGACGTTGACAAAGTCATAAACAACGCGGCGCTCGCAACCCATGATTAAATCCAGATTACGCAAACCCACGTCAAAATCGATGACCGCCGTTTTGTGACCTTTTTTTGCAAGCCCCATGGCTATAGCGGCGCTTGTGGTTGTTTTACCAACGCCACCTTTACCCGATGTTACGACTATGATTCGTGCCACAAATTGTTCCTCCAAAGAGCAATATAAATTAAATATCTTTAATAACTAAAGCATGGTTTTGTAAATAGATCTGAACGCGCTGGTTGGGAACGGCGTCATTCAAGTCTTCGCTGATCTTGTAGTTTCCGGCAATCGAAATAAGCTCGGCCTGTAAATCGGAACAGAAAATACGCGCTTCCGTGTTGCCTTGTACGCCCGCCAGCGCCCGGCCTCTTAGCGAACCGTAGACATGAATATTGCCTTCGGCCATGATTTCAGCCCCGGCACTGACCTGAGCTAAAATGATCAAATCGCCTGAAGCATAAATGCGTTGGCCGGACCTGACCGGATGGGTGATCAGTGTGGCGGCTTCAGCAACGATTTGGGGTTCCGGCGCCGCTTCAGGTTCGGGCGTTTGTGGTTTTTGGGTTCCGGAAGGGGCCGCAACGCTATGGCCGGAATGGATGGGAATGCCAAGCTCCAAAGCCTGTTGATTCTGTCCTGCGTTGCCGCCGCGTATGCCTATAGGCAACAAGCCCAATTTGCGGATGATGTTGATGAGATCAGTAACATCAATGTCGAGATCGTGTTTATTCAGTTCCTGCAAGTCAAACACCAGCGGCGAATTTTTGAAAAACTCAGGTGCCAGATGGATTTTTTCTTGTAATTGTTGTTCGATAATAACGGCATCGTTGCTGGATAAAACCAAAACAGGCACAGAAAAAGTGCTGCTTTTAAATTCCAGTACGGGAGAGTGATGAGCGTTCTGTAAAGAGTCTGTCGACATCCGTTAAATCTGCTTAGCCAGGAATTGTATTGATTCTAACATTGCTGGTAAAAAAAATCATTTTTACAGTGTTGATAGATAGTTTCTTCTATGGGGCGGAACGCTTTCGGGATCAACGCTCGACTAAAACTTTTAGTGTAATTTTCTCCCCGGAATAGTCCGGCAAGCCGATATTTTATCTTAATGGCGGCAGATGGATTGATGCGGGCTGTAAAGAAGGCTTTATAATCGGTCTTGGTTGTCAAAACCATTTGTTTTATATGGTGTTTGTTGTTTTAGTGGCGCGGCCCAAGCTTGCAATCTTCGGCATTATCCTTTAACTTAGGACTACATCCGTAAAGGCTAGGGGTGCTTCCTTGTTTCCATGTGCTTCATTGGATAGGGCGGCTGAGAAAAACCCTTTGAACCTGACCCCGGTTAATACCGGCGTAGGAAAGCCCTGACTTCCCTGCGCCTTATTGTTTTGTTGTTGGAGATAAACATGAGCGCTGTCCTTAAAGAAATTGCGTCTACTGAAGCCAGTAGCGTAAAGATCGATTCCTATCCCGCATCGGAAAAAATATATGTTCAAGGCAGCCGCCCCGACATACAGGTTCCGATGCGAAAAATCACCTTATCCGATACTCCGGTGCATTTCGGCGCGGAAAAAGGCGCAGAAAAAAATCCGCCGCTTTATGTTTACGATACCTCGGGCGTATACACCGACCCCAATGTTGAAGTCGATTTAAAAAAAGGCTTGGGCGCTATCCGTTCAGCCTGGATTGCGGAACGAAACGATACCGAAGAGTTAGCCGGCCCCAGTTCGGACTTCGGCCGTCAGCGTCTTGAAGATCCGGCTACCGCCGAACTGCGTTTTGAGCATATCCGCAAGCCGCGTAGAGCGAAGGCCGGAAAAAACGTATCGCAAATGCATTATGCCAGACAAGGCATTATCACGCCGGAGATGGAATACATCGCCATTCGTGAAAACCAAAAAATGGAAGAAATGCGTCATTTGTGGAAAGACCAGCATCCCGGCGATTCGTTCGGCGCATCCATCCCCGATGTGATTACCCCCGAATTCGTCCGTGATGAAGTGGCCAGAGGCCGGGCGATTATCCCGTGCAATATCAACCATCCCGAACTGGAACCGATGATTATCGGTCGCAACTTCCTGGTTAAAATCAACGGCAATTTGGGCAACTCGGCGGTGACCTCGTCTATCGAGGAAGAAGTCGAAAAAATGCTCTGGGGCATCCGTTGGGGCGGCGATACCATTATGGATTTATCCACCGGCAAAAATATTCACGAAACCCGCGAGTGGATTTTACGCAACTCGCCGGTGCCTATCGGCACCGTGCCTATTTATCAGGCGCTGGAAAAAGTCAACGGCAAAGCCGAAGACCTGACCTGGGAAATCTTCCGCGACACTTTAATCGAGCAAGCCGAGCAGGGCGTGGATTACTTCACCATTCATGCCGGGGTGCGTTTGCATCATGTACCGCTAACCGCAAAACGCATGACCGGCATCGTGTCGCGCGGCGGCTCGATCATGGCGAAATGGTGTCTGGCGCATCATACCGAGAGCTTTTTGTATACGCACTTTGAAGAAATCTGCGAAATCATGAAAGCCTATGACGTGTCTTTCTCATTAGGCGACGGCCTGCGTCCGGGTTCAATCTATGACGCCAACGATGCCGCGCAATTCGGCGAACTGGAAACGCTCGGCGAGCTGACCAAAATCGCCTGGAAGCACGATGTGCAAACTATGATCGAAGGTCCAGGTCATGTGCCCTTGCATATGATTAAGGTCAATATGGACAAGCAACTGGAAGAATGCGGCGAAGCGCCTTTCTATACCTTGGGTCCGCTGACGACTGACATTGCACCCGGTTACGATCATATTACCTCGGCGATAGGCGCAGCCAATATCGGCTGGTACGGTTGCGCGATGCTGTGCTACGTTACTCAAAAAGAGCATTTGGGTTTGCCGAATAAACAAGACGTCCGCGAAGGCATTGTGACTTACAAAATCGCCGCCCATGCCGCCGATCTGGCAAAAGGCCATCCCGGCGCGCAGGCGCGCGATAATGCGATGTCCAAGGCGCGATTTGAATTCCGTTGGGAAGACCAGTTCAACATAGGTCTTGATCCTGAAAAAGCCCGCGAATTTCATGACGAAACCTTGCCTAAAGAGTCCGCCAAAGTGGCGCATTTTTGCTCGATGTGCGGCCCGCATTTCTGCTCGATGAAAATCAGCCAGGATGTGCGCGATTATGCGACGGCAAAAGGCATTGCCGATGAAGAAGCGTTAAAGCTGGGCATGGATGAAAAGTCCAAGCAGTTTCTTGAAGAAGGCGCCGATATTTATCATAAGGTCTAGGCGTAAAATTTAACAGCTATCACCAAGAAGACCCGAACAAAGCGACGTTAAAAACTTTACTTTGTTCGGGTCCCGTCTACCTCCCCATCCGTGCAGTTCTCCTGTATTAGCATTTAAGGGACGCATTGGATCCGCTTATAAAAACTAAGGACGACAATGGGCGCTTATCAGCATATTTTACTGGCCGCGGATTATTCCGGACATGGCGATACGGTTGCCCGAAGAGCAAAAGATTTGGCCGAAAAATACCAGGCTAAATTGAGCATTATTCACGTGTTGGATAATATTCCCATGCCGGATACCGGTTATGGCGCGGTGATTTCATTGGCTGAGGATTCGGGCTATGAGCTACTCGAAGCGGAGAAAACCCGATTAATGCGGATTGGCGATCGGCTGGGCGTGACGTTGGCTAATCGCTGGATGATTTGGGGTTCGCCCAAACAGGAGATTGCCCGCTTTGCCGAACAGGAGTGCATTGATTTAATCGTGGTCGGTTGTCATGGGCGGCATGGCCTGTCGTTATTGTTGGGGTCGACGGCAAACAGCGTTTTGCATCACGCCGGGTGCGATGTGATGGCGATTCGATTGCTGGACGGTTAGTTTTAGATGCTATAATTTTTAGCACGGGTAGCGTATTTAGGGATCAATCGAGTGACTGAGCCCTAAAGAGCGCAAAAGCTTAACCTGACACCTAGTAGATGTACCAAAACACTTCAAGAAACATCACTCAAGGAATGTAGCATGTCAAACAATATTGCTTTCACGTCGAGTCTAAGGTCCAAATTAATCCTGATAGCCGCCATTCCGGCATTAGCCCTGCTTTATTTTGCCGGGTCGGGCGTCATTGAGCGGCAATCGACTTCTAAAGAGATGGTCAAGCTGGAGTCGCTGGTCGATGTTTCTGTTAAAATCGGCGCGCTGGTACATGAAATGCAGAAAGAGCGCGGCATGAGTGCCTCTTTCCTCAGTAGCAAAGGCGTTAAATTTGCCGCCGAATTGCCGGAGCAACGCGCGAAAACCGATAGGACTCTTGAAACGCTCAAGGCGGCACTGAAAAGCTTCGAGCCGGACAGTGACGGATTGATGACGCTGTTGACTGCGGCAATGAGCAATTTGTCGGAGTTGACCGCCAAGCGCGGCAGCATCAACGCACTTGGCATCGATGCCATACAATCGAGCGCTTATTACAGTAAATCCATCGGTTCCCTGCTCGATGTTCCCGCCCAAGTTTCCACGCTCAGCAGTCACAGCGAAATTTCCCGTCTGGCCTCGTCGTATTCAAGTTTGCTCAAAGCAAAGGAACGTGCCGGCATGGAGCGCGCCTTGCTGGCGACGGTATTTGCCGCAGACCAGTTTACGCCTGATACCTTGAATCGATTCCTGAAAATTTTTTCCGCTCAGGATGTTTATACCGATATGTTTTTTACCTATGCGTTGGACAGCCAAAAGGCGTTTTACAAGGCTAAGGTAGCGGGCTCTGCGGTCGATGAAGTTGCCAAGATGGAAAAAATCGCCATGGATAAAGGCACTGAACCTGGATTGGGCATTGATCCTCTCTACTGGTTCAAAGCAGCGACTGAAAAAATTAACCTGACCAAGGAAGTCGAGAATAAACTCTCCGACGATCTTCTCGGTGCTACCGGCAAATTCAAGAGCGACGCTCAGCGCATGGCGATATTCTTCACCGTGCTAACCGCGCTGTCGATCCTGATGACTGTTGTCTTGACCTTTTTTATCAGCAGGGGAATTCTAAGTTCGATTAACACGCTTCAGCAAGTGGCCAGGGCCATTGAAAATGGCGATTTGAGTTCTAACATAGACATTCGGCAAAAGGATGAACTGGGCGATTTGTTACGCTCAATGAGCATCATGCAGCAACAATTGCTGACACGTATAACCAAGGATCGCAAGGAGCACGACGAATCCCTGCGTATCAAAATTGCTCTTGATGGCATTACGTCCAGCGTGATGGTGGCGGACAACGAACGTAACATCATCTATATGAATCCAGCCGCACTGATGATGATGCGGCATGCCGAGTCTGACATAAGCAAGGTTTTACCCAAGTTTAATGCCAATAAATTATCGGGCGCAAAAATGGATGTTTTCCATAAGAATCCCGATCATCAACGACAATTGCTTGATACCTTAAGTTCCACTCTTCGCAGCGAGATTCACATTGGAAGCCGCACCTTTGATCTGATAGTCAATGCCATCAATAACGAGCAGGGGCAAAGAATCGGCTCGGTGGTGGAATGGAAGGATCGAACCGCGGAAGTGGTCATCGAGCAGGAAGTCGCCAAGGTGGTGAGCGGCGCGGTGTTAGGCGATTTTAACCAGCGCATTGACGAGACGGATAAAGAAGGCTTTATCCTGCAATTGGCTCAAGGCGTTAATGAGCTGATGGAGACCAGTTCAGTCGGGCTGAATGAAGTGGTGCGCGTGCTTGGCGCCATGTCCCGCGGCGATTTGACCGAAACGATCGACAATAACAAATATTCGGGGATTTTTAAGCAGCTTAAAGATGACTCCAATTACACGGTGGGCACGCTGAAGTTTATTGTCAATCAAATCAAGGAAGCGTCCGCGGCGATTGACATTGCAGCAAAAGAAATTGCCGCGGGCAACAATGACCTGTCGCACCGAACCGAAGAGCAGGCGGCCAGTCTGGAACAAACTGCGGCCAGCATGGAAGAATTGACCTCTACCGTGCAGGCCAATAGCCAAAACGCCAAACATGCCAACCAGCTTGCCGTCGGCGCGACCGACATCGCCGGCAAGGGCGTTAAAGTGGTTGGTCAGGTTATATCGACCATGGAAGGCATTAATGAATCTTCACGCAAGGTGGTGGACATCATCTCCGTGATAGACGGCATCGCTTTTCAAACCAATATCCTCGCGCTCAACGCGGCGGTGGAAGCGGCCCGCGCCGGTGAGCAGGGTCGCGGTTTTGCCGTGGTGGCGGTCGAGGTGCGCAATCTCGCGCAACGCGCTGCCGCCGCCGCGGCGGAAATTAAAGGCTTGATTGGCGATTCGGTGGAGAAAGTCGAAGACGGCACCAAGCTGGTCGCTCAAGCCGGCAAAACCATGGAAGAAATCGTAGGCGCCATCCGTGGCGTGACGGTCATTATGTCAGAGATCAGCTCCGCTTCTATGGAACAAACATCCGGCATTGAGCAGGTTAATCAGGCTATCGGGCAAATGGACGACGTGACCCAACAGAATGCGGCGTTGGTGGAGCAGGCGGCAGCGGCGGCGGAATCGCTGGAAGAGCAAACGCAAAACCTGTCGGTTACGGTTGGGCACTTTAAATTGGACGGCAATGCGTCCGGTCCGATTGCGGTTGTTAATGCTGAGCCGGTGCATGCTGTTAGCCAGACCGGCGTAAAAAGCGCCCCTGTCAAGAAAGAGTCTTATCAAAATACGCCGGTAGCCAGTAATGCCGGCATCGATTTGGATAAGGCGCTTGAGAAACATTCCGAGTGGAAGGTGAAGCTTCGTACTGCCATATCAAAACGCGAAGAAATGGATGCGGCAACGATTTCAAGGGATGATTGTTGCGATTTCGGTAAATGGCTGCACCACGACGTTAAGCATCACCTTGCTCATGAGCCGAATTATGCCGATTGCGTGTCCAAGCATGCGGCCTTTCATATCGAGGCGGGTAGAATAGCTAATATGATCAATGCAAAAAAATTCAGCGAGGCGGAAGCGCTGCTGGGTAACGGATCCGCGTTTGTTGCCGCGTCAACCGCGGTCGGGGTTGCGATTATGCGCTTGAAAAAAGATTTCAATGCTTCGGCAAGCAAGTCGAAACCTCAAGCAAAGATAGCAAGCGTTGATGAGTGGGAAGAGTTTTAATCCATATAAGGGGCGGCGCGTTGGTCGCCCCTTTTGCATGATCTATTTTTTGCTTAAAGCCAGTTTTGCCTGGTTCCAGAAAGCGTCTAATTCGGCCAGTTCGCAGTCTTTCAGGTTCAGGCCGGAGGCCTTGACCTGCTGTTCTATATGTTGAAAACGTCTGGAGAATTTTTTGGTGCTTTCCTTGAGCGCGACTTCGGCATTGACGTTTAAATGCCGGGCCAAATTGACCGCAACCAGCAATAAATCGCCGATTTCTTCTTGAATATGCGCTTGATCCCCGGATTGCCAGGCCTCTTTAACCTCATCCAGTTCTTCCAGCACCTTATCGAAAACCGGCAATGCATCCGGCCAATCAAAGCCGTGGTTTGCGGCGCGATCCTGTATTTTTTCGCACTCAATCAATGCCGGAAGATTGCGGGCAACGCCTGATAACACGCTTTCTTGCTGTTCCGTTTGGTTTTTTTTCCGGCGCTCGTCGGCTTTTGCCTGCTCCCAAGCCTGATGACGTTCTTCATCGGTATTGAAAACGGCATCGGAAAACACATGCGGATGACGGCGGATCAGCTTGTCGCAAATGCCCGCTGAAACTTGTTCAAAGTTGAACAGTCCTTGTTCCTCGGCGATCTGGGAATGAAACACCACCTGTAGCAGCAGGTCGCCCAGTTCCGAGCGCAAATCGTCCAGGTCATTGCGTTCAATCGCATCGACGACTTCGTAGGCTTCTTCAATCAGGTAAGGAATCAAACTGGTGAAGTCCTGTTTAACGTCCCAGGCGCAGCCTTGTTCCGGGTGGCGCAGGCGCGACATGATGTCTAAGAGGTTTTGGGTGTGTTTTAGCATGAAGAGCTTGTTGTAATGGTTTGAACGTCGCCCCGAAGACGAAGAACACGAAAGTTTATTTCTTCGTGTCCTTCGTGTCTTCGTGGTGAAAATTTAACAGTTAACGATTAAAACGAAGAGCCGAAATTCTCACGGTAGCGTTCCCTGAAACTATCCATATCGAATGAATGATTCTGGGTGCCGTTATTTTCGATTTTAATTGCACCCATTAATGAGGCAACCCGGCCGGTCACGCTCCAGCTCAAGTCATTCATCAAACCGTATAAAAGTCCTGCGCGATAGGCATCGCCGCAACCGGTCGGGTCGAGTATCGCTTTGGGTTTTGCCGCCGGAATGGTAATGCACTCGCCGTGGGCGTAAATTTGAGAACCCTGCCCGCCCAAGGTAATGATCAGTGCGTCAACCCGCTCGGCAATTTGTTCCAGCGTCAAGCCGGTGCGTTCCTGCATCAGTTCGGACTCATAGTCATTCAAGGTCATCCAGGTGGCCTGATCGATAAACTTGAGCAATTCTTCGCCGTTAAACATCGGCATGCCCTGGCCCGGATCGAAAATAAAAGGTATATCCAGTTCCGCGAACTGTTCGGCATGTAATTGCATGCCGTCCTTGCCATCGGGCGAGACGATGCCGATGCTGATTTTCCGGTCGGTCGGCACTGAATTTAAGTGCGAAAAATTCATTGCGCCGGGATGGAATGCGGTAATCTGGTTAGCCTCTTCATCAGTAGTGATATAAGCTTGCCCGGTGTAACTGTTATCCAGAATTTGGATATATTCGCTGGATAGTTGGTTTTGAGCCATCCATTGGGCATACGGTTCAAAATCATGGCCGACGGTAGCCATGGTCAACGGCTCTTCGCCCAGCAGTTTCAGATTGTAGGCGATGTTGCCTGCGCAGCCGCCGTATTCGCGGCGCATGACCGGCACCAGGAACGATACATTCAGGATATGGATTTTTTCCGGCAAAATGTGATGCTTAAATTTATCATGAAAAACCATGATGGTATCGTAAGCCATAGACCCGCATATTAATGCACTCATTGTGTTGTGTTCCTCTTTATCGCCAGGGATGGTGTGTATGCCGCACTGCCTGGAGCAGTCGCGGTTAAAGTAAAATTAATGCCCAGGTTACCGCAGCCCAGGCCAGCGACATCATAACGGCTGCGGAGCCAATATCTTTGGCGCGACCCGATAATTCATGATGCTCAAGCCCTACTCTGTCGACTACAGCCTCAACCGCCGAATTTAACAACTCGACCAGCATGACTAAAACGATACTGCCGATCAACAGCAGTTTTTCGATATTGCTTTGCCCCAGCCAGATTGCCAGTGGAGTCGTTAGCACAAACAGGATCACTTCCTGTCTGAATGCTTCTTCATGCGTCCAGGTTGCTTTAAAACCGGCAACAGAAAAAAAACACGCGTTAATTAGGCGTTTTACGCCTTTTGCATTTGGATTTGCCATTATTTGTTACGAATATGAGTTATTGAAAAAGTAAATATTACACAGATGTGTGTCAGTTTCGTTACAAGCAAGATAAATCCGGATTATTGTTCGATCATCAGCCGATAAGCATCGCCATCCATTAATGCATCCAGTTCAGACGGGTCATCGGCTTTTATGCAAAACAACCAAGTGCCGTAAGCATCATCATTGACCTGTTCAGGTTCATCTGCCAAGGCTTCGTTGACAGCGACGACTTCTCCAGAAACCGGGCTAAACAAGTCGGACGCGGTTTTAACCGATTCGACTACGGCGCACTGCTCCTGCGCCGTTACTTTGCGGCCCAACTCAGGGAGTTCAATATAAACCAAATCGCCTAGTTCTTCCTGCGCAAAATCAGTAATGCCGACACGAACGATATTATCGTCTTCCATTTTCGCCCATTCGTGGGTTTTTGCGTACTTTAAGTTATCCGGTACGTCGCTCATGATAATCTCCAAATAGTCTAGTTAGTTGCTTTGTTGTCCAGGTACTGCGCCATGCATTGCTTTACCTCCTGTATTCATACAGTCGAAGGATAACGTGCAATTTTTTAAAAACAACAAAAAAATGCATTTAATAAGGGAAATCTTATAACATGAACTCATCTATATACTCACTTTCCTGTTCACATGAATGCTCTTTTAATAGCCTGTTTTTTTATGCTCAGCGTCGCTCCGGTTATTGCGGACGATGACTTTAAGCCGGTCGCCGAATTGCCGGGCTCCTCCGTAGGGCAAGGCAGTATTTTTCTGTCCGCCAAAGCCCAGTCGGTATCGGGACTGCAAACAGAAATGCTGATTCCGGTCAGCGACCATCCTGAATTCACAGCTTATGGAAAAGCGGTCAATATACAGCCTCTGGTCGAGTTACGGCATCGGTACTTGGTTGCGTTAACCGAGCGTAGCGGCGCTACCGCAAGGTTTAAGCAGGCCGAGCAGAATATCAAGCGTCAGCAAGACTTGTATCGCGATGGCGCAACCTCGAAACGCAACGTGCAAATTCAGCAAGCGCAGTGGCAAACCGATAAAGCCCAGCTTGATGCCCGCGGCGTTCAAGGCAAGGCTATCATTGATGAAGCCCGAATCAACTGGGGTAAAAAGCTGGCTGAAAGGGCCTTGTCTACCGATTCCGACCCGCTGAGCGGCTTTTTATCCGGACAGAAAATCCTGTTGCAAATTACCTTGCCGGTTAATAAACAGCTGACAAGCGAGATTCAGACTATTTACGTTGATGCAACAGGCAATCGTAGCGCGGCGACTAAAGCCGAGCTGATTTCAGCGGCCCCGCAAACAGATACTACTGCGCAAGGCGAAAGCTATTTTTTCCAGGCCGACGGGAGTCGCATCAGACCCGGCATGCGCGTTGCGGCGTGGATACCTGAACACGGTGAAAACCGGTTCGGCGTAGTTATTCCGAAGTCCGCTTTAGTCTGGTATCTGGATCAGGCTTTTGTGTACATTAAAACTGCTGCCGAACAATTCAGCCGCCGTACTATAGACCCGTATTCGGCAACGAGCGGCGGTTATTTTGTCGGCAGCGGCATCAATGCCGGCGAACAGCTGGTTGTCACCGGAGGGCAAATGCTGTTGTCGGAAGAGCTAAAAGGACAAATTCCGGATGAGGATGATTAGGAATGTGCATGAAATAACGTGGTCAAGTTGCTAATAGCCGGAGTGCAGGCGAAGCTTGTACTCCCGCTGAAAATTTATCGGCGCGAGTTATTCAAGTTATTTGATGCTCGCTCCTTAGCTGACGCAAACATTAATCCCAAGGCGGCGTATCGCCGTTATAGGCGACGAAATCTTTAACCGTTGCATGGGTTTTGACACCGGCGGCGGTCTTTCCGGATGAAGAACCGGTTTTTGCGGGTGAAGTCTTCAATCCAGATGCTTGCACAGCGCCGGATTCAGCTTGCCATCGGGCAAACAGCGCGATGTCCTTGTCTGCCGGGACAAACCATTTTTTTGGGACGGCGTCCCATCTTGCGCCGAGCGCTTTTGCCTCATCCTTTTGAGCAAAAGGTACATTCAGATAAGTTTTCGATTCTGCCATTTTGTAATATTGGGGGGACGGGCTGATGGGGTTAATTACTGTATTATAAGTTAAAACAGGATCGGATAATTAAGTCCGTAAACTGTATGTGCTGGACCCGGCCGGGGAGTCGCTATTTTTGCGAAAGCTTTTATGGGCATCCCTGCCCAACAAGCGGCAAAAACTACGCGACCGCTAATGCCTGCGGCTGCCCCAGCCGTCCTGCTTCATTCGTTGGATACCCAGCAAGGGGTATCCAACATCATTCTCGCAATGACTCGACGCGATGTCGGAAAGCCTGCATTTTCACTACGCAAAAAACGCTTCGTGAAAACACATGCACTATCGTTTCTGGGGACTACTCGACTCTTGTCTCGTAGCGGGCGCATCTCTTGCTCACGCTACCACCATTAACTCTTTCCGGGCAACATGCCGACCGAGCCGGGCTTGATGCGTTTGCAAGTGACGACCACATCTTCCAGATGGCACTGGTTTTTACCCTGATTGGCGCCGTTGCAAGGCGTGCATGCCGCCTTGCCTTCATCTTTTACTTTTTCAACATGCCAACCGTAGCCTTGCGACTGGCAGAATGTTTTGCTGTATCGGGATATGTTGTAGGGTTTTGACGCGGTTGCAATGGCTTCGGATTCAACTTCGCATCCTGCCGATGGCAATGTGTTGGCCATAAGATCCCGGTATATATATTCCGTCGCCGACGCTGTTCCGGAAAAACCAGCCAACGCGGCGCAAAGGCATATCAAATTAAGTTTCATAGTACTCTCCTGATTATTGTTTTAAGTGGTGCAGGGTCGCGCGCCAAGGCCGATAAGAACGGCGGCTTAGCCATAGGCATGTGCGCGAGCCAATCTACAGTTGATGCAGCGGCTAAATATAAACAACACCTTGTCATGAAGATAATGGCCGTTCAGTTCAAAACACGGATATTCATCTGGGCCGTCTCCTCTTCCATTTGCTGTTTGATAGGCGCAAATTTTTCGTTCTCGCTTTGTTTGACCACGCCGATGACTATCAATAATGTAATGACTGTGCAGCCGACATACAGCCAGAATTTGTCTTTTACTTGTGTTTCTTCGTTCATTTTTTATACCTCTTGTTGTTTTAAAGTACCAATGGATACGCCACGGTTGATATGAACATCATGGCTTTCAGCAGCGCCGGAATAAACTACTCCACCGTGGTATTTTTGAGCGGTCAACAATGTCGTCTGCCAAGGTGCATGTCGGCAAGCGCGTGACGCGTAAAACATTCTCTTTTGTGATAGTAGCGGATCAATACTATAAAAGAAGCTCAAGAATGCTGTCAACTAAATATCGATTCGATACAAGCGGGTTGTTAAAGCGTTTTTCCTCTTTAAATCCAAAAACAACTCGCTCAGCGCCAAGGCGGTGCATCCGGAACTGCATCCTGAAGCAAATTCTGCGATAATGACGGCAAGATTTCTGCCTATTTGTGCCGGACCGATGTCGGCTATAACTATTTATTCAACAACGCATCTATGAACGAAAAAACAACATTTAAACCTTGTGACTTGGTTATTTTTGGCGCTTTGGGCGATTTATCCCGCCGTAAGTTGCTTATTTCCTTGTATCGACTTGAAAAAGCCAATTTGATCGAAGCCGACACCCGCATCATCGGCATAGATCAACACGAAGGGGATAATCCAGGATTTGTCGGGATTATTCATAACAGTCTGCAAGAGTTTTTAAATGAAACAGTCGATGAACAAATATGGGCGCGGTTTTCGGCACGGTTTTCCTACCTGAAAATAGATTTAACTCAACCGGATCAATACCAGCTGTTGAATAGCGCCATTGACGGGCAATCCAGGGTTATGGTGAATTATTTTGCCGTTGCCCCTTTCTTGTTTACCAATATTTGTCAGGGGTTGGCCGCGTGCGGGGTTTTGAATGAAGAATCTCGCATGGTGATGGAAAAGCCGATAGGCCACGATCTTAAATCTTCAAAAGATATTAACGATGCCGTTGCCGAGGTGTTCAGCGAAAAGCAGGTTTACCGTATCGATCATTATCTGGGCAAGGAAACAGTGCTCAATTTATTGGCGTTGCGTTTTGCCAATTCCATTTTTACCACCAACTGGAATCACAATACCATCGATCATATTCAGATTACCGTCGCTGAAGAAGTCGGTATTGAAGGGCGCTGGGATTATTTCGATAAAACCGGACAACTGCGGGATATGCTGCAAAATCACCTGTTGCAGATCCTGACCTTCGTGGCGATGGAACCGCCGGTCAATTTGGAGGCGCACAGCATACACAATGAGAAAATAAAGGTTCTTTCTTCGCTACGGCCCATTACTAGAGAAAATGTCGCGCAAAAAACCGTTCGCGGGTTGTACACGGCGGGAGAGCTCAAGGGTAAGCAGGTGCCGGGCTATCTCGAAGAAGAAGGCGCCAATACCGAGAGCACGACGGAAAGTTTTGTTGCCGTGAAAGTGGCTATCGATAACTGGCGCTGGGCCGGTGTGCCGTTTTATCTGCGCACTGGAAAACGCATGAAATATAAACGCACTGAAATCGTCGTTAATTTTAAGCAATTGCCGCATAACATCTTTAAAGAAAGTTTTGAGGATCTGCCGTCGAACAAGCTGATTATTCACTTGCAGCCGAATGAAGGGGTGGAAATCCAAATACTTAACAAAATACCGGGTATCGATGAAAACATTAAGCTACAAAAAACCAAGCTGGATTTGAGTTTTTCCGACACCTTTAAAAACAGCAAGATTTTCGGCGGCTATGAGAAATTGGTGCTTGAAGCGATGCGCGGCAATCCCACGCTGTTCCTGAGCCGCGAGGAAATCGAGCAGGCCTGGACCTGGATCGACTCGATACAGGATGCCTGGGCGCATACCAATGCCGCGCCGCAACCCTACCCGGCCGGGACTTGGGGCCCTGAGGCGGCTAATGATTTAATTGCCAGGGACGAAAGGGCTTGGGAAGATGAGGCCGATAAATCAATTTAACTTGGCCCTGATTAACCGTAGATAGACTTTAAGCGGTCAATTTTCGGTTTTTTAGGTAGGGTACGCTGTGCGTACCTTTAGAAATTACCATAAAAGTCAACGCAAAAGGTACGCACAGCGTACCCTACGGTGAATTGAAAAAGCCGAAAATTTGACCGCTCAGACTAGAAGGAACAATTATGCATTCCGTATTAGAAAAAGTAACTAATGAAATTATTGAACGCAGCCGCGAAACCCGCTCAGCCTATTTGGCGCGAGTTGATGCGGCCGCGAAGAAAGAGCCGCATCGCGGCGAGCTGGCTTGCGGCAATTTGGCGCATGCTTTCGCCGCTTGCGGAGCCGGGGAAAAAAGCGATTTAACCGGACATCAAAAAGCCAACATCGCCATTATCTCTTCTTATAACGATATGTTGTCGGCGCATGAACCGTACAAAGATGCGCCGTCGTTGATCAAGGCTGCCATTAAGGAAGCCGGCGGCGTCGCCCAGTTTGCAGGCGGCGTTCCGGCTATGTGCGACGGGGTCACGCAAGGCCGTCCCGGCATGGAGCTGTCGTTGTTCAGTCGCGATGTGATTGCGATGGCGACGGCCGTGAGTTTAAGTCACAACATGTTTGACGGCGCGCTGTACTTGGGCGTCTGCGACAAGATTGTGCCGGGATTGTTGATTGGCGCGTTGAGTTTCGGTCATTTGCCCGCCGTGTTCGTACCGGCAGGCCCGATGCCCAGCGGTTTGCCCAACAAGGAAAAAGTGCGTATCCGCCAGCTTTACGCCGAGGGTAAAATCGGTCGTAAAGAACTGCTGGAGTCCGAGTCCGCGTCCTATCACAGCGCGGGCACCTGTACGTTCTACGGCACCGCCAACAGCAACCAGATGATGGTCGAGATCATGGGCCTGCATCTGCCGGGCAGTTCGTTCATAAATCCTTATACGCCATTGCGCGATGAACTGACCAAAGCCGCAGCCAGACAGGTTTTAAAATTTACCGCGATGGGCGATGATTTTCGTCCGATTGGACGTGCGATCGACGAAAAAGCGATTGTGAACGCCATTGTCGGCTTACTGGCAACGGGCGGTTCCACCAATCACACGATTCATCTGGTCGCCATTGCCCGTGCCGCGGGCATCATTATCAATTGGGATGATTTTGATAAGCTGTCCAGGGCGGTGCCGTTGTTAACCCGTATTTATCCGAACGGCCAGGCGGACATCAATCACTTCCAGGCCGCGGGCGGCATGGGCGTATTGATTGCCGAGCTGTTAAAGAACGGCCTGTTGCATGAGGATATTCTGACCGTAGCGGACCAGCGCGGCATGAATAATTATCATCAGGAACCCAAACTGGTTGACGGTAAATTGGTTTGGGAGCCTTGTCCGGAAGCCTCTTTGGACGCGGAAGTTATCAGCACGGTCGCCAAGCCTTTTGCGGCCGGTGGCGGCTTGCATGTAATGCACGGCAATTTGGGACGCGGGGTGTCCAAAGTTTCCGCGGTGGCGGAAAAGCACCAGATCGTTGAAGCGCCTGCGATGGTGTTCGACGATCAGGACGATGTGGTTGCGGCCTTCAGGCGCGGCGAAATGGAAAAGGATGTTATTGTGGTGCTGCGCTTTCAGGGACCGAAATCCAACGGTATGCCTGAATTGCACAAATTGACGCCGTCTCTGGGCGTGTTGCAGGATAAAGGCTTCAAGGTCGGGCTGGTCACGGATGGGCGGATGTCCGGCGCGTCGGGCAAAGTGCCATCGGCTATCCATATGTGTCCCGAATGTGAAGAAGGCGGTCCGTTAACCAAAGTGCGCAGCGGCGACATTATCCATTTGAACACTCAAACCGGCGAGGTTAATGTACTGGTAGACGCGGGTGAGTTTAATGCCCGCGTTCCGGCAGCGAATAGCGCCAAGGGCCACCATTTCGGCATGGGCCGCGAATTGTTCGGCGCTTTCCGTCTGGGCGCGTCTTCCGCTGAAACCGGCGCCTGCAATTTGTTTGTCGCCGATTAATAACTATAACTATAAAAATTTGGTATAACCATGACTAAAAATAACTGGAAAATTCAACCTAATATTATTTTAAATACTTGCCCGGTGATGCCTGTAATGGTTATCCAGAATCTTGATGAAGCGGTTCCCCTGGCGCAGGCCTTGGTCGCAGGCGGTATTAAAGTGCTGGAAATAACGCTGCGCACCCCGATAGCGTTAGATGCGATCAGGCTTATCAGCCAGGAAGTTGAAGGCGCGATTGTCGGTGCGGGCACTATTACTACGCCGGAGCAACTCAAGGCGGCGGAAGATGCCGGAGCCGTTTTCGCGATTAGTCCCGGCTTAACGCCGAAGCTTTTAGCTGCCGCCATCGACGGAAATATAGCATTGATACCGGGCATATCGACGCTGTCGGAACTTATGTTCGGCATGGAGTATGGCTTGGATCATTTCAAATTTTTCCCTGCCGAAGCTGCGGGCGGCATACCGATGCTAAAATCGATAGCCGGGCCTGTTCCTGGCGCGACCTTTTGCCCGACAGGCGGTATTTCTCCGGAAAATTACAACAGTTATTTGCAGTTAAGCAACGTTGCCTGTGTGGGCGGATCATGGCTGGCGCCGGTAGATGTGGTAAAATCGAAAAACTGGGCAAAGGTGACAGAATTGGCAAAACAAGCCATAGATAGGGCGGTTTCAGCTTAATGGCGCATTTTCCAGATCGTCATTGATAGGGCTGCATGGCCGTTGTATGAATGAAAGATATTTTCCGGAGCTTGTTATTTTATAAGCCAATTCCTTTTAAAATACCGGTCAAGAGGTCGGCTGAACTGCAAAACTGCGCAATTTAGCCGGTCTTCTGATGATGCTACAGACACCCTGTTTCAAAACTGAGAAAAACCATGACTAAATTGCGCAGCGTTACCTTAAATGAGAAAACTCAGCTTTTATGTGAGTTGCCTGTCTTATCTGGAACTACGGGGCCCGATGTGGTGGACATCCAGTCGCTGTATCAACAGACCGGCATGTTTACCTATGATCCCGGATTTACTTCCACGGCCAGTTGCAGTTCATCGATAACGTATATCGACGGTGAAAAAGGCATATTGCTGTATCGCGGTTACCCTATTGAGCAGCTTGCAGAACATTGTACTTTTTTGGAGGTTTGTTATCTGTTGCTGAATGGCGAATTGCCCAACGCCGATGAAATGCAGCGCTTTGAAGGAACCATAACCATGCACACGATGGTGCATGATCAACTGACCAATTTCTTTAAAGGCTTTCGTCGAGACGCTCACCCGATGGCGATTATGGTCGCTGTCGTTGGCGCATTGTCGGCGTTCTATCATGACGCGCTGGACATTAAATCTAAAAGGGATCGTGACATAAGCGCGATCCGCCTGATTGCCAAAGTGCCGACCATTGTGGCGATGTGTCATAAATACAGCACCGGCTTGCCGTTTATGTACCCGAAAAACAAGCTGAGTTACGTTGAAAACTTTATGCGTATGATGCTCGGCACGCCGTGCGACGACTTCGAGCCCAATCCGGTATTGGTCAAAGCGCTGGACAGAATCCTGATCCTGCATGCCGATCATGAACAAAATGCATCGACATCGACAGTGCGTTTAGCGGGTTCCAGCGGCGCTAACCCTTATGCCTGCATTACTGCCGGGATTGCCTGTCTTTGGGGAGCGGCTCATGGCGGCGCCAATGAAGCTGTTCTCAACATGCTTGAGGAGATTGGCGATGTCTCGAATATCAATAAGTTTATCAACAAGGCCAAGGATAAAAGCGATCCGTTCAGGTTGATGGGCTTCGGTCATCGGGTTTATAAAAATTACGATCCGCGCGCCAAATTAATGCGCGAAACCTGTCATGAAGTGCTCACCGAGCTCGGTCTGCATGACGACAAGATATTTAAATTGGCGCTGGAACTGGAGCGTATTGCCCTTGAGGACGCGTATTTCATCGAGAAAAAACTTTACCCGAACGTCGATTATTATTCCGGCATCGTATTGCACGCATTAGGCATCCCCAGCAACATGTTTACCGCCATGTTCGCGATGGGTCGAACCGTGGGCTGGATTGCCAATTGGGATGAAATGATCGCGGACCCTGAGCAAAAGATAGGGCGGCCAAGACAGCTCTATACCGGCATAACGCGACGCGACCTACCGCCGCAACACATTAAGCGGGGTTAATCGGCACGCTTTCGAAAAAAGCCGGATCTAAAATTCCGGCAAAAACGAATTGTTCAGGCTTGTGAGTGGGTATGATTCAACGCCAACTTATTAGTATAAAATTAAACAAAAACAGATATTTTTTTTAGATTAAAAGCCGGTATGCAATGTAATAGATACTATTATATATAATTATAATTCCGGGTATTTTATTTGCTCTAACAGTTTTTTAATATTATATTTTTTTATTTTATTCCATTCTGTAGATGCGGTTTTTGTCCAGTATAAGTGTGAGTTTAGAAAATCGAGAGTATTTTTATTCCACTGTTCCTTTGAAATAGTATAGCCAAAGGCAATTAATTCGCGCCATAAGCTGTTTGACATGCTAATAAAATCAGATGAACCAAAATGGCAAAGATCGGCATCGCATATTATTTTTTCTAAAATAGTATTAGCCGATTGAGGCAAGGCGGTTGCCATAATCATAGATTGGATGATTTCTATTTGTTGCGGAGTATAAGAAAACCGGGGTAATAGGTCAGCGGCAATTGAGGCGCCAATAAACTCATTGTTTGCGTATTGCTTGATATAACCAATATCATGAAGAACCGCAGCCGTTAAAAGCAAAGTTAACTGCTCACCTTTGATATTTTCTAAACAGGCCAAATGCTCGGCAGCCGGTAATACATAATCTCTTGTATGATGTATGCCGTGGTAATAAAGTCGATGGTCTAATTCGGATTCCAAGGTATCAAAGACATATCTTCGCATCATCTCATATTCAGGCATTGTCATAGAGCGGTCCGGTTTTTATGTGATTGATTAGAGAGAAATAAAAGCTGAATATATTTTAATATAAAGTTTCTTAAGGTAATTATTTTGTCATGAATCAGAGTGCAACATAATTGATTAAAGTTAAAAATATAAACGACTAACTAACGCATAAGTTAATACCATAAAAATATATCTTCTTAGTGAATTTTAAATGAGTGAAAAAGACAAAATAGACCGGGTAAGGCAATACTTAAAAGGAGAAATTATTTTTCAAGAAGGCCAGTCCAGCGAACACTTTTATATTCTACAGAAAGGTGAGGTCGAGGTCTCAATTAAAAGACATGAAAAGCGATTTGTCGTAAATACCTTAGGGCCTGGCGCATTTTTTGGCGAGATGGGGCTAATCTCCAATGCGCCTCGATCAGCCTCCTGTAAAGCAACAACGTTTGTGGAAGTTATTCAGGTTAGCAATGAGGATTTTCAAAAACTTTTAAAAAATTCGCATCCTTTAACCGAAAAAATCATAAAGATGTTATTGAGTCGTCTGAAAAGATTGACAGATATTTCAATTAATAATGCGACATCCGTTAACACTTTTTATGCAGTCGCGACTTTGCTCGATCTAAATTTCAAGGCGGCTACGAGTGATTGGGTATTAGCGGAGCCGGTCATTAAGCAAATCACTGCAACGCTTGGCATACTTCCCCATCAGGCAAAAGAAGTGCTCCAACAGCTTACCGGCTTTGGCTTGATCCGCCAAAAAAGAAAATCAAAAGTTAACAGTAGTTATTCGACTTCTCATGGAGAGGATGGAGAAGTCCTGTTATTCCTCGACTCAAACAATTTATTAGAGGCGGCAAAAAATATTCAAAACCAACCCGGCAAAGTATTCTCGGATTCAGTTTCATCGGAGTTAGAATTAATGGAAATTAACGAAGCTCTTGAGTTATTTGAGATCAATCAAAAAAGGTTTTACAGTAAAATGTGCGTCGCTGATTTTCCGGACAACTTATTTTTTATAAACAAACCTGTTTTGTTCGATTTAATACACGATAAGGGCAAACAGTTTTTCGAAAAACCCAGCGTAAAAGATATATCTGAAATAAATGCATTGGATGATTTGATATTTATAGATAAAAAAACAATTCAACAAGCATTGCAGGAATTAGAACCCTATACTGTGTCCAAATTAGTAAAGCTAGCATCCCCTGAGATAGTCGAAATAGTTATGGCGTGTTTTTCATCGCGAATGAAAGGTATTATTGAAAATACAATCGATAAAGTAAGTATTGATGATGATTTAGAAAACCAAGCGCTGGAAAAATTATTTATTGATATAATAAAACGTATTAAAAAACCTCCTATTTCTTAATTACATAAAAACCAATAATCAACCACTATAATTTAATATCCGTATGCCAGATACTGTCATTTTTCTTATTAAATGCAGGATTAGAACATAAGGTATTATCCATATATTTAATTCAATTATAAAAAATTAAAGCCATGAATATTGCAACATTAACAGGCGTTATAATCGGTCTTGTCGTTTTAGTCGGGGCTATGCTCGAAGCCACCGCCGATATTTCTATTTTCTTTAACCCTAGAGGCCTTGCAATTGTAGTGGGGGGCGTCGTTGGCGCTAGTTTTATATGCCATTCGTTAGAAGATATGTTTGGCGTTTTCAAGTCAATGATCAAAGTTTTTCATCGCGAAGATCAGGCCAGCCGGTTATATATTGAAAGTATTCTGGATTGCGCGGAACTCACCTTAACCGGTAACGAAAAGGCTATAGAAACTAAAATAGCCAAAACGGATAATGCCTTCTTACGCGAAGGATTACAGATGGTGCTTGATCAATACCCTGAAAAGAAAATGCGCAGCCTGATGCGTTTTTCTATTCAGAATGCAAAACAGAAAACATTAAGCGAGGCGCAGTTACTGCGCACTATGGCTAAATTAGCGCCCGCTTTTGGAATGGTCGGTACATTAATTGGCCTGATTGTCATGTTTCAAAGCATGGATGAAAATTTCAGCAATATGGGTAAATCCTTGGCGCTAGCCATGATGACTACGTTATATGGAATATTACTAGCCAATTTGGTTTTTTTTCCGATGGCGGTTAAATTGGAAGGGCGTATAGCCTCTCAAGTTCAACGCATGATTATCATCATGGAAGGCTGTATATTGATTTCAAAAAAGACGCCTATTGATTTAGTCAAAAGCGAATTGGAAATGATGACTAAACACGAACAATGGCGGGCAATCAGCAAGTAGACGCTGGTGTTTCCAATGCATTTTAGAAAAATTAACTTAGGCTTTTCCCATGAATGATGACCAAGAAAACTCAAATGATGATCTATTCATCGTGCCGCGAAATGGGGATGACCAAGATGAATGGATGTTGTCTTTTGTCGACTTGATAACCCTATTAATGGGCTGTTTCGTCATTATGTATACGTTAAAAAGTGCAGACGTCAGTAAACACGAAAAAATGTCCCAGTCCATACACGAAGCGGTAGGGGATGCCGGTACAAACAAGGTCGAAAAGCTGGATTACACCAGCCTTTACCAAAATATTGGCGAGTATATTAAAAGTCAGGGTCTGGCTAGCCATGCTCAAGTCAGGCTGACGACAACCGGGGTAGAAATATCGACAGAAGGGGGGATGTTATTCGAGCCGGGCAGCGCGGATTTAAATAATAATTCTCAGGATTTAATAGGCAAAATTGCGTCCTCTCTAATGCATGAAGCTTTTTTTATACAAATAGAGGGGCATACGGATTCGGCGCCTATTGCCACTGTGCAATATCCGACCAATTGGGAATTATCCGCGGCAAGAGCCGCACGCGTAGCCAGGTTGATGATAGATTTAGGCATAGAGGCCAATCATTTAAATGCAGTCGGCTATGCCGATACGCGCTTACTTTATCCTGACCAGCCGCTTCATGCCGGCAATCGGCGGGTAATTTTTGTTATATCTAAAATTTAGGCCATCTCAAAAACCGGCAGAAATTTAGTTGCCCATTACAAATCGGGAAAATCAAAGTGCGGGATTTAAGCCCCGCATCCCGAGACCGAAGCAGGAATATAATTAAAAAAACCGTCAGGGCTAGGTAAAACCAGGCCATAGAGAGCGGAAGCGGTAAAGCTGCTTCTTGCCTGTTCATCGCCGCTTCCGCATTGTTTATCCATGAGATTGGACGCATCGGTAAAATCTGTAGGCAACACCCCAATACTGCCTGCAATATTCGAGTTGGAACTATTTATAGAAACCGTTCCTTGCAAGCCGAACTGCGAGGAAGCTTGGACGACGCTATCGGTGCTCGCGAAGTAATAGGTGGAGGTAATATTAATGTTGCCGCCGGAACCTTGAGATGCGTTAGCAATGATATTGCTACTGTTTAAAATCACAAATACCGGATCGATAGTAATATTGCCGCCATTGCCTTTGCCGGCGGCGGCGGATGTGCTAATTGAGCTGTTCAGCAAATACAATATATTTTTAGCAATAATATTAACCCCCCCCGCATCGCCCAGGGTCGATTCTACGGAAATTTTGCTGTTCGTGAGGTATGTCGAATCGCTGGTCGTGATGTTGATAGCGCCGGCCTCTCCTGATCCGGTATTTGCCGCAGAAATTACGGACTGGCTTTGTAACCTAAGCACCTTTGCGTTAAGGGTGATGTCGCCGCCTTTTGCGTTAGTACTGGAAGAGGCGTTAATTGAGGCGCCGTTATTCAGGGTTAATAGAGGACTGCTTAAGCTGACACTGCCGCCCAAACCGCTACCATAGGATGATGAACCGATAGTGCCGTTGTCCAGGCCGGTTTTTTCATTAACCGTAATGTTTATATTGCCGGCATTGCCACCGGCATAGGTGTCGGATGAAATTTGAGCTTTATTCTTGATGTCCAGAGTGTCGGTATTGACTGTGACGGTACCGGCATTGCCGGAACTGCCGGAAAGCGCGTCCGAAGCGATCAGGGTTTTTTGTTGGCTGGTTTTACCGTCAAGGTAAATATTTTGAGCCGAGACGGAAATATCGCCGCCATTACCCGAACCTTGAGTATCCGAGGAAATTTTTCCGGCGCTCTGAATTGTCAGCGAGTCGGTTTTTACGTTTATAGTTCCTGCATAACCCGAACTCGATTTGGTGGCCTCGGAAATAATACCTGTTTGCAGGGATTCATCGTATGGTGAACTGTCTTTGCCGGTAATGGTTATGTCTTTAGCGGTCACGGCAATATTACCGCCATGGCCTGCACCGAAGGTATTCGTTGAGATGACGCCATTATCAAGAATATCCAGTGTGTCGGTGTTTATCGTTATTGCCCCTGCATTACCGACGCTACCGGTACTGGCTTCGGAAGAAATATCGGTTACCTCCTGACTATTTTGCCGATCAATTTTAATAGTGTTTGCGGTTACATTGATAGCGCCTGCATTGCCTAGAGCTAGAGTGCTTGATGAAATTCGTCCGCTATTGACAATATTCAGTATGTCGGCATTTACCGTAATTGTACCGGCATCGCCGCGACTGCCTGAAAGCGCAGAAGAAGAAAGACCCGTAAACCCCGAACTGTTTTGACCGTCGAGTTTTAAGCTTTTTGCGGTAATCCTTAAATCCCCTGCTTTACCAAAGGCAAAAGTATTCGAAGCAATTTGCCCGCTATTTAGAATATCCAGAGTGTCGCTATTTACCGTTATGATTCCGGCATTACCGTGGCTCTGTGTAAGGGCGTCTGAAAAAATACCGCTTGGGCTATTTGCATTATTTTTTCCGTCGATGGTTGTCTGTCCTGCGGTCACGGTCACTTTACCTGCATTACCGAAACCACTTGTATCGGACGAAATCTTACTGTCGTTCTCTATATCCAGCGTGCTGGTTTTAATGATGACTTCACCGGCATCGCCCGAACCAAAAGTACTTGTTGAAATGCCGCCTCCATTAGCAATATCCAGAATGCCACTATTGATTGTTATTGTTCCTGCATTTCCGCTGTTACCTGCCGAAGTAACGCCGGTAAACCCTGAGTAATTTTGGCCGTCAATTTTTAGCGTATTCGCGCTGATAGTGACATTCCCCGCGTTGCCGGAAGATAACGTATTTGAACCGATAGCCCCTGCATTTTTAATGTCCAGAGTATCCGTGCCGATCTCTACGATGCCGGCTTTGCCCCGGCTATGCGTCAGCGCATCCGAGTAGATGCCGGTTAAGTTGGCATTATTTTGTCCATCTATAATTATTTGCTTAGCGGTCACCGCAACTTTACCGGCATTACCCTGAGCATCTGTGCTGGATGAAATATTACCGCCGTTTTGAACGCTCAAAGTGTCGGTGCTTACCGTGATGACCCCGGCATCGCCGGTACTATTGCTTATCGCCGTCGAAGTAATGGCCGAGTTGTCAATTTTCACATCCGTAGCGGTCACGTTGATATTGGCTGCGTTGCCTGCGCTGCCTGCCTCTGCATGAATTGACGATTGATTTTTCAGGGTCAAATTGTTGCCGCGAATTTCAATGCCTTGGGCTGAACCGGCATTGCTCGCGCCGGTATTCAGGGCGTTAACCTTGGCACCGTTGCCGAGGGTGATCGCATCGCCCCATAACGCCACGCGCCCGCCGCCATTGCCGCCTGAGTTAGCTATGCTATTGGAGAGAGTAATGTTCCCTGCATTGCTTGCCGACGGCGTTGCAATCGGCAAGGGCATCTTACCGTCGCTGTCTGACTGCACAGTGACGGTTCCTTGCCCCTTTAATGCGACTAAGCGAATTTCTCCGGCGGGAGCCTCCAGCTTTGCATTATTTTTAATGTCCAGTTCGCCTGCCGCCAAATCCAGGGTTTTGCTTGTTTTTACATTAAGCTGCGCGCCATTTACGGTAATCTTGCCATTGCTGCCTGGCGAGTTGCCTAAAAAACCGAAAGCGGCAGGCGATGAAGAGGTTAAAAGCGCATCATCGGCTTTTGATGCATTAAACTGTTTGCCGTCCGATAAGTTTATCGAATTGGCCGTGCCGGCGCGAAACGCTCCGGGCACATCGATACTCGCATGGGAACCGAAGGTAATGCCGTTGGGATTGATAAGGTAGACGTCGGCGTTGGGGATGGTCGATTTTAACAAGCCGTCAATGTTGGAACCGGCATTGCCTGTTACGCGGCCTAATACGTTGCTAATGGAACCGGGAGCCGCGCCGGTATCTGTAAAGGTCGCGCTTTGGCCGGTGTTAATGCTAAAAGCGCTAAAGCTGTGGAATAAATTACCGCCAAGCTGTTTTCCGGAACTGGCGGGGACGGTCATCGTACCGGTCAGCGTCGTATTTTGAACGCCGCCCGGTACGAGGCTGCTGTTGTCGAAAGTGATGTCAGCCAAGACAATCATCGGCCGCACCAGTAACAGCAGCCCTAACAAACCCTTTTGCATTTTCAACGATATTCTCCTTGGCGTTTCTACGATGGAATGACAGCCTGGGCAGTTAGAACGGTGTATAAGCCATCTGGAAATGAATCCCCGAGTCTTGTAAGTCATAACCGTTATATTCGATCTTGCGAAGCGGACGCGCCCAGTAAAATTCCATGTGCAGTTCTTTAACCGGATCTATGTGCAAACCAACCCCTGCGCTGGCTAATACATGAGGCGAAGGCGTGGTGAACTCGGTGTACCAGGCTCTGCCGTAATCCATGAAAGGCGCAAACCGCAGCACATCTTTGCCTAAATAATTGTCAAGATAAGGAATCGGCGTTCTGAGTTCCACTGTTGAAGAAAAACCGTTATCGCGAACCAATTGGTTTTTACGATAGCCGCGGACACTGTACATGCCGCCCAGCGCATATTGTTCCAAAGACAGCAAGGGGTTTGCGGCCAATTGGGCGTTGCCCTGTACATGCATTTCAATGCCGGTATCGAATAATTTTTGCACCCATTGGGCTTGACCCAGCCAGAAAAAATAACGGCCGTCGGGTAGCTTTGAGCTGCCCGGATTAATCGTCGCATTGAATGCATCGATACCCCAATTGAGAATGGAGCGGGCCGCATAGACGTGGGTATCGGTACGATTTAACCAATCCTGACTAAAGCGCAATACGCTGACATTACTGACGCCGTTTATCGCGCCACGCGAAAAACTGAACGCTTCGTTTAGCAAAAAAGCTTTGCTATGCCGCCATTCGCCGGTGACGCCTAAGGTCAAGGAGTTTTCCAGGGTTTGCCATACGGGTTGGGAAACGCCAATGGCGATAGAATCGGATTCGTTGAAAATGTTTAACTGATCAAAAGGTTTTTCCACCACATCGGCCTGGGCGTGTTGATAGCTGGTGATAAAGCGGGTATCCCAAGGCGTAAAGGGGAGGGCGTAGTCAAACGCATACTGGGTTTGACCCTCGGAAATATTGAAATTTCCGTTTACCGCATCGCCAATGCCGAAAAGGTTGCGATGCCCCGCCCAGACTGCAATCCGCTCGGCGCCGACGCTGGGCACGCCATTATTGTCGCCGCCGAAAGTAAGATACCAGGGGCGGTTTTCCTGCAATCTGGCATGTAAACGCGCCGCGCCGGGTTTCAATCCCGGACTTAAATCCGCATTTATTTTTTGAATCAAAGTGTTTTGTTGCAGAATTTGCAGCCGGTGTTGCAGGTCATTGACGTTTAATGGCGCGTCTTCATCCCCCTGAAGCCGGGAGCGAATATAAAATTCTTTGAGATGATCCAGTCCTTCAAGCTCTATTTCGGTTAAACGGCCTTCTACGATCATGATGTCAAGTTCGCCGTTTTTAATATCCTGTTCCGGCAACACCGCGCCCGAATTTATAAAGCCTTTGCCTATGTAGTAAGCGGTTAAATCCTGGCGTAACTGGCGCAGCTCATCTTCATTAACATTGCGGCCTTCATAAGGTCGGCTGATAGCCTGAAGTTCGGCGTCGCTAATGACGGTGTTGCCTGTTATATGGATTTTTTTTAGATAAAAGCCGGGGCCTGACGATGGCTTTAAAGCCGGAAGTGCTGGAGGCGTGGATTTGGGGAATGCTATCGGCGATTGGGTGTGTTTTTGCGGTGACAGCGGTTTTTCCTGGTAACGTTGTATGGGCTTCTCAGTCGTTTCCGCCGGGCCGCAGATTGCCGGTTTGCTAACAGCGGTAAGCATTAAGCCTAAGCCAAGACATTGCGTTAATAAAAATATAAATCTATGCATGTGCGCAAGTTTAGCCGATTTGAGTTTTGGTTGACGGAGGATAGGATAAATTAAAAACGGGACAAAAGCTTTTGGATTAAATCCAAGTGGAATCATGTATCATTGAAACCGACACCCCCATAGCTCGTTTTCGGAGATACCGTGCATTTTTCCGGTTTTACTTTTCGTATCCAGATTGCGAATATTATAGCTGCAATATTTCTTCTGATGCTGTTGGTTTCCTGTAGCACTGTTCCAATCAACACCAACAATCCTCTTAAAACCGGCGACCAACTTTTAAGCGGCGGCGATACTGCCAATGCTTTGTTAGCCTGGCAACAAGTTCAGGCTTCATCGCCCGATGCCGTCTTTGACTTGGAACTGAGAAAAAGCCGCGCCTTTCGCGAGCTGGGTTTAAATAAAAAAGCCTTTCAGTCGGCACAGCTCGCTTTGGAGCAACTCTCCGCTTCGTCCGATCCCCAAAAAAAGCTTTACGCTGAATTGGAACTGGCGCTCGCCGAATTAACGTTGTCGCAAGCGGACTCGGCGCGGTCGAGACTGGTCAACATTCAACGTCAGGCTGAGCCGCTGATGCTCTGGACTGAATTAGCTCAAGTTGAACTGGGTTTGGCGTTATTGGACAAGGTTGATGCCCAGGATGACAAGGTTTTGCAGCATTACCAAAAAGCGGTGACTTATGCGCAGCGCGGCGGCGATGATTGGATGCGGGTTAATGCCGAACTGCTGCAACTTGCTTTGCTGGCGAAACAAAACGCCCCTTCAGCCGCAAATCTTTGGTCGGCAACAGCGAGCCAAATACAAAACCTGCCCGCTTCAAAACGGCGGACCATGGCATTAATCAGGTTGGTCAGGATTGCCCAAACCTACAAACTGTTGCCAGCTTCAGATAAGCGCCTGATGGAATTGTTACAGGAAGCCGAAAAATCCAGTTTAGTCCTTAAGGACGAACGTTTGCATTCTTACGCTGTAGGCTATCAAGGCACTGCCTTTGAACAACAAGGTGATTATGAAAAAGCCTTGGCGCTTACCAATAAAGCCGCCGCTAACGCGCAACACGCTCTTGCCATGGAAAGCCTGTATCTTTGGGAATGGCAGGCGGGGCGTTTGCATCACCTGCAACATCAAGACGACTTGGCCTTGTCGGCCTTTCAAAGGGCGGTAGATAACCTGCAACAAATTCGCGACAGTCAGAGCTTCGAACAATCTTTTTCCAGAGAAGTGAGTCCTTTATATTCCGGTCTTGCGGATTTATTGCTGAAAAAAGCCGCTTCTGAACAAGACCCAGCGCAAAAGCAGCGCTTGCTCGATAAGGCGCGCTTTACCCTTGAAAAACTAAAAACCGCCGAGTTGCAGGATTATTTCCAGGATCGTTGCGTCGTGCGGTTTAAGGAAAAATCCCAGGGCTTGGAACAGGTTTTACAGCAAACCGCGGTGGTCTATCCCATTTTATTGCCGGACCGGACTGAAATTATTGTCAGTTTTAATGACGGCCTGAAACAGTACATCGTCCCGGTCGGCAATGAGCGGATGAATGCCGAAATTCATGATTTTCGGCAAAAGTTGGAAAAACGCAGCACTTTTTCCTATCTTAAGCCCGCCAAGCAATTGTATTCCTGGCTGCTTGCGCCGCTGCTGGCCGATTTGGAAGCCCATCGCGTCGATACCTTGGTCATTGTCCCGGACGGCGCTTTACGCACCGTTCCTTTTTCCGCTCTTTATGACGGCCGACATTATGCGGTTGAACGTTTTGCCTTTGCGACCACGCCGGGCTTGTCGTTAACCGACCCGAAGAAACTTCCCTTTGAAGGCATGACCATCCTGCTCAACGGTCTTACCGAGGCGGTACAGGGTTTTTCCTGGCTTCCGAATGTCGAATATGAGCTGGAAACCATACAGAAGGAGTTGGGCGGGGAGTTGTTTAAAAATCAACAGTTTCAAATAGACGGTTTAACAGCGGAGATGGACAGGAATCCCTATCGAATTGTCCATATCGCCTCTCATGGCCAGTTTGATAAAGATCCGCAAAAAACTTTTCTGCTGACTTATAACGGACGGGCGACGATGGATATTCTGGAAAAGCTGTTTGGGAAAAATAAATACAAAGACAATCCGCTGGAACTGCTGACGCTGAGCGCTTGCCAAACTGCGGCCGGCGATGACCGTGCGGCTTTAGGCATGGCGGGGGTTGCTATTAAGGCGGGCGTGCGTAGCGCCCTGGCTTCGCTGTGGTTTATCAACGACCAGTCTTCCTCGGATCTGGTGGCTTATTTTTACGGGCATTTAAAAGATAACCAATCCAAAGCCCAGGCCTTGCGTCTGGCTCAGTTGGAACTGCGTAAGGATGTAAGATACCGCCATGCCACTTATTGGGCGCCATTTTTATTAATCGGCAATTGGATGTAGCGCTATGAAATGGCTTAAAAACCGCTTTGTTGTAGTCAGTTTTCTCGCCCTGATAGTGTTCTTAGGTTTGGCGGGCATCCGTTTTTCAGGCGGCTTGCAGATGATGGAATTATCCGTTGATGACCGATTGTTAGCGCTTAAAGCGGACAGCAAAGTCGCATCGCCGATAGTCATCATCAAAGAAACCGAAGCCGATTTGAAACGTTTCGGATTTCCTGTCAGCGACGGCTATTATGCCGAAGCCTTGGAAAAATTGCTGGCAGCCGGCGTCAGTGTGGCCGGGGTGGATAAGTATCGCGATCAGCCCGTTGCACCCGGTTCTAAACATCTGGAACGGGTTTTAACCGAACATGACACTATTTTCTGGATTTTTTTTATAGGCACGCCTGAACAGGGCAGCATTGCAGCACCTCAATTTTTACTAAACGGCTCGCAAATCGGCTTTAACAATACCCTTCCCGATACCGACGGCGTGTTTCGCCGGGGCTTGCTGTTCATGGACGACAAGGAGGTAACTTATAGCTCTTTTCCTTTGTTAATCGCGCAGAAATACCTGAGTGCAAAAAATATCAATCCTGAAGGCACCGAGCAGGGTTTTCTGCGTTTAGGACAGGCGGTTTTTTCACCGCTGCCGGATCATTTCGGGCCGTATATTCACGAAGATATGGGCGGTTATCAGGTCTTTTTGAATTACCCGAGCCTGCATCGCTCCTTTCCGGGCTTTACCCTGTCCCAATTAGTGGATGGTGAAATTCCCGCCGCAAGCCTTAAGGATAAGATTGTCCTGTTAGGCTCTACGGCGCCGAGTTTGAACGACTATAAACTTTTGCCGGGATTCAAAGAACCGCGTTTCGGAGTCGAGCTGCATGCCCATTTGATTGACCAAATACTCCAGGCCGCTTCAGGAACTTATCCGTTGCAATCCGATTGGCCGGAGAGTTATGAGTACGGCTGGCTTTTTTTGTGGTGCTTTCTGGGCGGTTTAGCCAGCCTCAAGCGCGGCGGCCTAACCCATATGACCGGGATCCTGTTGACGGGCTTGACAATACTGTTTGTTATTGCGGTATTGTTCCAGGCGCTGTGGATTCCCTTGTTGCCGCCCGCCTTGGGCTGGATGTTAACGTTAGTCGCCTGTGTGGTCTGGTTTTCTAATCAAGAACGGAACGAACGCCAACAATTGCTTAAAATCTTTGAGCAGCATGTTTCGCCGCAAGTCGCTGCCGATTTGTGGGAAAACCGGGATAAGTATTTCGATGCAGGGGGGGTGCTTCCTTGTCAAATCACGGCGACTGTTTTATTCTCCGACCTTGCCGGATTTACCCCTATCTCAGAGACTATGACTCCCGTCGCCTTGATGAGCTGGCTAAACGCCTACATGGAAGAAATGAGTAATATTATTATGGATGAGAATGGTATGATCAAAGGCTATATGGGCGATGGGATAATGGCGGTATTCGGGGCGCCTGCGTTTAAAGATGATGCCGACGGTATTAAGGCCGATGCCCTCAGCGCCGTAGCCAGCGGACTGCGCATGAACCGGAGGCTTAAAGAACTCAATCTGGTTTGGCGGCAACAAGGCCTGCCACCTGCGTATATGCGCATAGGTATTCATACGGGACTTGCAGTGGCAGGCACTTTAGGTTGCAAGCAACGCATGGAATACGCAGTAACCGGCGAAACCACCATTACGGCATCGCGACTGGAAAGTTTCGATAAAACCATCGCCGCGCCGACGCAGGAACTCCCCTGTCGAATTCTTATTGGGGAACCTACCTGGGAGTTGGTCCGCGACCACTATCGCACCGAAAAAGTGGGTGAATTCCAATTGAAAGGCAAAGCTAAAATGCTCAACATATACCAAGTTACTTCCTAACTACTCGACACTACATTAAAAACAAGAAGGTGAGCTCCATGAAAATAGCCGCGTTTCCAACTCTACTTACTGTCTTATCAGCTTTTTTGCTGCTCCAGGCCTTTCCCGCGGTTGCCGATAATGCGGTGGTTTTCAAACCGCCCAAAATGGGGGCTCCCGCTACCCGTGTCGGTGGCGGATCGCGCGGTTCCAGCGCTCATGATGCAAGGCTTGAAGTGCTGGCTCCCGAGCAAACCGCCTTGACCAGTCAAGAGTCGCCAACGCTGTATTGGTTTATATCCAAGACCGGCCCGGCGTCAGTGGAAATCACCCTAACCCAGGGCGAGGCCGAACCGCTACTGGAAAAGACCATCAACGGTATTCAACAATCCGGTATTCAAGCGATTAGGCTTCAAGATTCGGGAATTAAATTGCAGCCCGGCCAAGAATATACGTTGACCGTCGCCCTGGTAAATAACCCCGAACAGCGTTCAAGCGATGTGGTCAGTAGCGCTATGCTTAAATACCAAGTTCCCGCAAAGCTTTTGACTGATGCCGCTGAAATGGCGGGAGCAGGTTACTGGTATGATAGTTTGGACAAATTGGTCTCTAGCAAATCGCCGCAACTTGCGTCGTTATTAAAGCAGGCGGGGATCAGTCTGTAGTTAAAAAATCAATCGGTTAGTCGCGGATTTACACGGATAAAAGCTGATAATACATTCATGCAAGAATAGCGCTGCACTGAAAGGGAGGCGTAAAGAGTCAGTGAATCGTTGTGTAAATTCGTGTCCATCCGCTCTTTTCAGGTTAATGGGGTTCTTTTGCCGTAATCGGCTGTTGGGAAGGCGCAGCTAAAAGGTCAATATTTAAAGAAATGAGTCAAACCAGATTCCCATCGTTAAATCTGACCTGATTGCGCCCATGCCCTTTGGCATAATATAAGGCTTGATCGGCGCGTTTTATTAAGTCGGCGCTGGTTTCTGAAATGGTTAACGCAGCAACGCCAATTGAAACCGTAATATTCAAGGCTTTGCCTTTTTCGTATTCGATGGCTTTTTGTTCTATCGTTTGCCTGACTCGTTCGGCAATCCTAAGCGCATCGGCAGTCTCGGTATTTAGTAAAAGCATAGCCATCTCTTCCCCGCCGTAACGAACAACATAATCCATTGCTCTGGATAAATTTTTTAATGTTTCCCCGGTTTGTTGCAGTACAAAATCGCCTACTGGGTGTCCATAGCTATCATTGATTTTTTTGAAATGGTCAATGTCAATCATTAAACAGGAAAAAGGCTGTAGGTCTTTTCTGCAACGTTCCAGTAATGGTTCGAAATTTTCGTTCAGCCAGCCCCGGTTGTACAATTTGGTCAGGTCATCAACAATCGCCCTATGTTCGGATAAACGTTGTTTCTCTATTGAAGAAACAACTTGCGAATTAACGCCGCGAAAACGGTTAGCAATAAGCTGAAGTAAATTTATGGTAAATAAATGACTTTGCTCGACAAGTTTCCAGATCAGTTCTTCACTAATTACAATCACTTTGCATTCGCAAAGCGAAATGGCTGAAGCGGTCGCGGACTGTTGGTCTATCAGGGATATTTCTCCGATGATGTCCCCCGCCCAAATTGTTTTTAAAGGCTTATCTTCTTCGTCTAAGTAAATTTCAACTTGCCCGTCAAGAAGCAGGTAAAGCGCGGTATTTTTTAAATCTTTTTTTACTAAATGCTGCCCGGCAGGAATAGTATGAACTGAATATTCCGGCAGTATTTTGTTGATTAATTCTAGCGGCACATCTTTAAACAAACCAAAAGAAGTTAAATCGATAGCGTTCATTATTATGTTGTCTGTTAGCTTGCTGTTTATTAATCGCTAAGTCGGGTTATACGGCGCTCAGTCGGCTCAACCTGATTCCTTCTATCGGCGTTTAGTTTCCGTTTTGTCCTGAACTTTAAGGCTGAAGGTCATCTGAAAATTGAATTCATGAACACTGAAATGTGTTCGATTTCTTCAACGCAAAGTCTATGTTCCATCAGGTAATCATGCCATTCAATGTTGTAGTCCATTGACTTTAGTTTATCGAATGCGGCTTTACCGGACTCCACCGCTACGATGGGGTCTATGATGCCATGAGCCATAAATATCGGTGTATCCTTATTGGCGGCTGAACGTTCGGTTTGCAATCGATCAATGGTCGGTAAATAAGTCGACAGTGCGACAATTCCGGCCAGTTTATGCGGGTGTCTTAGTCCTGCATGAAGTGCAATGACGCCTCCTTGAGAAAATCCTGCCAATAAAATATTGGTCGAGGCAATGCCCTTGTCAATTTCTTGGCGGATCAGAGGTTCAATCAAGGAGGCCGATTGATAGATGCCGTCAATATCGACTTTGCGTTCCAGTGACATCTCTAAAATATCGTACCAAGAGCGCATGGACATGCCGCCGTTGATGGTTACCGGCTGGACAGGGGCATTGGGGAAGATAAAATGGGTATTTGTTGCCGCGGTTAAATGCAGCTCCGGAATAAGATTTTCAAAATCATGACCATCCGCGCCTAATCCATGCAGCCATATCACAGAATATTTATGCGCGGCTTCAGGTTGTATTTCGATGGTGCTAAGTTGTTCAGCGTTCATAAATTTTCCAGGATAAATAAAAATTGCGGGTAGCTTAACTTAATGCCGGGGATTGCCGTCAAATTTTGGTAAATCAGGGTTCATATAGTCCCATGGTTGGGCGTCCGCCACCCATATATCTTGTTGTGGACGAAAAATGCCGGGATCATCAAGCGTCGCGGCAGCGACCGGTCTGATGTCGATGAAGACGCTGTTCCTGCCAAACAGCGAGGTTCCGCATTCGGGGCAAAAAGCGCGGTAGACTGTGTGGCCGCTTGCCGCAAGGGTTGCATATTCTTTATAGTTCCCGGTTATGGCGAGGGCTGAGGCTGGAACGAACAGGCCTGCAAAATAGGGCGCTCCAATCGCTTTTTGACAGGTTCGGCAGTGGCAGTTGAAGCCGCCGATGGGTTTGGCGGAGATTTCATATCTGACTGCGCTGCAAAGACAACCGCCGGTAATGGGAAGTTTCATGTTTCTCTCCTTGTAGATTGGCCGGTAAATCTTAGTACAATAGAGCGGCCCCGCCTAACCGCTGTTTAACGATACCAAACTATAAGCAATGCTGAATGATCTTATTTTAATAGCTTTATTGCTGAGTGCATACCTGTACTGGTTTAACGGGCAGCGGGCGAAAGAGGTTGCGCTTAAAGCGGTTAGGGTCAATTGCCTGAATCTGGAGGTCCAGATGTTGGATGAGTATGTTGCTCTAAACAGTATCGGGTTAAAAAGAGATCAAGCAGGAAAAATGCGGGTGCGACGGATATTTTCGTTTGAGTTTTCTTCAACCGGAAATGAACGGTATAACGGCGCTTGCATTATGCTGGGGCGGCGGGTCGAGTCCATTCAGATGGAGCCGTACCGGATTGATGAGGGCATGGGCGGATAGTTTGCCCGTCCCGGTGGGTTATGTCGAAGCGTTCTGAATAAATGATTTTTGTGGGGAATTAAATGAGTAAATGTTCTGTTTGTGGTCGCCAAGGCAATGATGGCGAGATGAAATGCCCTGAATGCGGTAATTTTTATTCAAAAATTGCCGAGATTATTGCCGAGCAGGAAGCGCAGGAGGAAATGCGAACATTTCGCGGGCGATGCAAAAGAATCCTTAGCTCGGGTGATATTAAGCACGAACTGTTGGCCGAATTGAAGTTGATACGGGCGGGGCTGACTAAGACAGGAATGTTCGCGCTATTTGTGATTTTCGTCTTTGTGTTTGCGTTAGTCGTTTCCGTTTTGTAGCGAGCGTCAGGCAGGATCATGACCGGCTTAAGTGGCGACGGCAAGGCAAGAGTGTTTCAGTGGAGCGAGAACATATATAGTTGCCTTGCGTTCGGTTAAGCTGTTTGCTTGCCACAAACAGCTTAACTTAAGGCAGGGTGTCTGAAATGCTTGCTATCTTTCCAGTAGATCGAGTTTGCCTTCTTTGCCATTCCACTCGTCGGCATCAGGTAAAGCCGTTTTCACATCCGTAATGATAGGCCATTGTTTGGCTAGTTCTGCATTTAATGCGATAAAAACTTCTTGTCCTTCCGGCAATTCATCTTCTGCAAAAATTGCGTTGGCAGGGCATTCAGGTTCGCATAATGTGCAATCTATGCACTCATCCGGATCAATAACCAGAAAGTTAGGACCTTCATGAAAGCAATCTACAGGGCATACATCTACGCAATCAGTAAATTTGCATTTAATACAGTTTTCAGTGACTACAAAAGCCATAATTTTTACCAGGAAAGTTGATTTTTAATTTAGTGAGATATTCTAGCAGAAAGAATTGCACGATTGAATGCCGAGTTCGTTAAAGGCATCATTTAGCGGGATTGGCCGCGATGGTGAATATATAAAGCTTACTTTGCGCTTGCCGAATTAAATACCGATAAAAATAGGCCTTTTTCACCGTTGGTTTTTTGCTCTTGAGCGTTTTTTAAGGCAAGCCTTGCTTCGTCTTTAAGTCGATTGTCGGCATAAGGTTGTTCGATGCGGGCCGGGGCTGCGCTTGCCCTTTCAAAATAAAGGGCCGCATCGTTGGGTTTGTTACGGGACAACAAAAAGTCGCCGTAAAAATAGTTGGCATCAATGCCGTCAGGATTAATTTTAAGCGCGGTTTCCAGCATTTGTTTGGCGGTATTGTCGTCGCCGAACGAAATAGGCCATTTGGGCACCATGTAATACAGCGTGCCTAAGGTTACATAGGCTGATCCGTCCATGGTTTTCGGGTTGATTTTAATGGCTTTGATCAATAAATCACGCGCCTCATGAATGGCGGCCAGCGCAGAAAATGCATCTTGTTGTTCGGCATAAGTCGCTTTTAGCACGGCCTGCCAGAAAATGGGCTCGGCAGCGTTCGGGTATTGTTGGGCTAAGTTCGTCGCCTTATCGAGCAATTGGACATAAGCGGGTCCTTGTTTGCTTTTGGGCATGTTGTAGTAAACAGACGCCCATCCGGCTTCAATGCTTTTTAAAGAGTCTTTAAGGCTCTCCGCAAAACATTGATTCGATAGTAGTAATAAAACAACAAAAGCTAATTTTTTCATGCGGGAAATATAGAACAAAACTCATAATAATTCAATATGTGCATGAAATATTTAGTCTTCGTGCCACTCCGAATAGGGGTGTGTCGCGAGATTGTTGTTGTAATAACGCAAATCTCCGGTGACTTCCTCGCCTAACCAGAGCGGTTTTGAAAATGCTTGTCCGGTTTCGTCCAATTCAATTTCAGCGACTATCAAGCCTTGATTGTCGCCTTCAAATTCATCTATTTCCCAAAGGTTGGCGTCATCGGTCACGAAATGACGGGTTTTTTCGATTAATGGTTTTCTGCAAAGATTATCTAGTATCTCGGTTGCATCGGTCATCGGAATCTCATATTCGTATTCATGCCGGTGAGTGCCAATAGTCGCCGTTTTGATGTTCAACCAGGCATGGTCGTCACTGATCCTAACTCTGATTGAGCTGGTTGCCTGAGAGCTTAAATAGCCTTGCCGATATTTTACCGAGTGGCTGATATGCTTGCGCCAGGCATCGTTGGCGAGCAAAAATTTATGTTCTATTTCTATAGCCATGATTGGATTTCCTTGGAGTGGCTGCCATAGGGCAGATTTAGTATTTTGGTATACGCGTATGGAAAAGGTATGCCGGTTTCTCCCACGGTAACGTTGTCGGCAAGTGAGGCCGGTGCTGTTGCTATGTCAATTGAAATGAAATTACGTTGTAACGCAAGAATATTCAAATTGTGGAGTGGGAAGGGCGGCAAAGTAGAACTTAAGGAGAGAGCAATTTTAGATGAGCCCGGTACGCGCCGGTTTTGTTTTGACCGGCAACTTGAAGTACCGATATATAGTTTGCTGCGTTGCTATCAACAGGATAAGGTCAGCAACCCCGTTAATGAAAAAAAGTATCGTCTTCGCTATCGCTTTCCAACGACACTGATTGTCCGGGAATCCTTTTTTCTTCCATTGCCCATTCTCCCAAATCAATCAATTTACAACGCTCGGAGCAGAATGGTTTGGATTGCTGTTCAGCGACCCAAGGTACGGAACATCCGCAGTTTGGACATTTTACAATGAGCGGTTTATGGGATGACGACATTAGAAAAGGCAGCAGGTTAAGGAAAAAGGAATGTCATCAGGGCTTTGCGTCGGCCGCTTGTTATCGGAAGACGGCGTCATGAACCGGATGGTACAGCGGTGTTTGCCGCCGCTGATTTCTGCAAAGCAGTGTATGGATTTATCCAGGCTTATTTTAAGCAGTTGGTTGGGTTGGTTGGTGTCCAACAAAAATTGAAAGAAGCCTGCTTCAGCAACTTCTTGGGTAGGCGAGCTGCAATTACGGATAAAATTAAGGATCAAGTCGATTGCGATACGAATGTCGGCAAAGGGCTTGCTCCAGTGTTCCAGGTCTTTTAAGCGAGTTGCTTCATCCTGTTCCAGCCAATAATGGAATTCCGGCAAATCAAAGGAACAGGTGCCGCCAGGGATGGAACTGCGTTGAGCTATGCTCTGGAACAGGTCGCTTTCCATGACGCGGGTGCCGATCTTTCCGTTAGTGGCGTAAAGTTTTTTGCTGGTCTCATTTAATTTGTTAAGCAATTCTTCCAGTTTTTGGGTGTCGACGCTTTGGTTATGGGCGATTTTATTCAGCACATTGGCATGGCGATCCAGCTCTTTCAGTATTTCCGATTTTAGGTCGTTGCGTCTGAAAATTGTCATGATGTCGAGCAGTACGTTAATCGCCGCGCGTTTATCGGCGACTGTCTCTCCCGTTAAAAAATGGCTGAATTGTTGGAAAAGTTGTTCTAACCGTATGAAAACCCGGATGCGTTCATTGAGTGGAAATTCATAGGTAATCGTGGTGTTCACAGACAAGTTAATCCCGGTAAGCGCTTAATGAAAGGTACAAATTGTGCAGTTTTTTTACCTGTTCCGCAAGTCTATAATCAGTCGTTGAGTTATCAATCAAATCATCGGCTTTGGCTATCCTGTATGCGCGCGATACTTGATTGTCGACTATGGATTGTATTCTTTCAACGGTCAGGTTATCCCGGGTTTTTACGCGCTCGATCTGTGTTTCAACAGGGCAGTCGATAACCAGTATCCTGTCAACAAGACGAGTCATGTCGGTTTCGAATAATAATGGAATGCTTACAATGCAGTAGGGCGCGACCAGTTGTTCAAGTTCCGCTTGTATGGTTTTATAGATTAAGGGATGCAGTATCGATTCGAGTTTCTGTTTCTGGGTAAGGTCGGAAAAAACTATTTCCCTGAGATGTCGTCTATTCAGCGAACCATCCGGGCTAAGGATGGACGCGCCAAATTCTTGTTGTATTCGAGCCAGTGCGGGTTGTCCTTTTTCGACCAGACGATGGGCGATTTGGTCGGCATCAAGCACCGGGATATTCAAGTCGGCGAAAATTTTGGCAACCGTCGATTTTCCGCAGCCTATGCCGCCGGTTAGTCCGACTTTTAACATGATTTTATAGGCCTACGGTGGTCAAATAGAGGCGGTTGAGGTCATTTCCCCATAACAACGCGATCCATCCGGCGACAGCTAAATAGGGGCCGAAGGGGATGGGCACGTTACGGTCATGTTTGATAAAAACGATCATGCCGACTCCAATAACGGCGCCGACCAGCGACGATAATAAAATAATAATCGGCAAGTACTGCCAGCCCAGCCAAGCGCCGAATAAGGCCAGCAATTTGAAATCGCCGTAACCCATGCCTTCTTTGCCGGTTGCCAGCTTAAACAGATGAAAGACAGCCCAAAGGGCGGTATAGCCGGCAACGGCGCCGATGATACTGGCGTGGGCATCAGTAAATACATTGAACAGGCTCAGGCACATTCCCAGCCAAAGTAAGGGGAGGGTGATGGAGTCGGGTAATAACTGGTGGTCAACGTCAATAAAAATTAGCGCCACCAACGACCAGGTCAGCAGCAAGGCAAAAACGGCTTGCGGCGTATAGCCGAAATGCCAAGCCACCACGACTGAGGCCAGCGCCGTGAAAGCTTCTATCATGGGATAACGCATTGAAATATGGCAGCCGCAGCTAGCGCATTGGCCCCTTAAAAAAAGGTAGCTGATGACCGGAATATTTTGGTAAGGCTTGATAGGCGTATTACAGCCGGGGCAGCGGGATAAAGGAAACGTCAGATTGAAGGGTTCTTCGACGGCCTGCGCAGTGTCCGGAGCGATTTGCAGATATTCCGCGCATTCCTTACGCCATCCCCGTTGCATCATGATCGGTAATCTGTAGATGACAACATTGAGAAAACTCCCGACCAGCAAGCCGATAACACCGGCCAGAGCTGAAAATAGAGCGGGTACATTTAAAAGCAGACTAAGCTGTTGCATATGTTTTTTAATAAATTGAGGGAGCGATGATGAATAGGGAGTTACACGCCTGCGCTGTCGTCGGCACACCGCCATACAGCGGTGTTTATGTACAACATAATCTACTTAATAGCCGCACCCATTTTAAAGATCGGTAAATACATGGCGACAATCAGGCCGCCGACCAAAATGCCTAATACAGCCATGATGAAGGGTTCCATGAGGCTGCTCAAATTATCGACAAGATTGTCGACTTCTTCGTCGAAAAAATCCGCGACTTTTAGCAGCATGGAGTCCATTGAGCCTGATTCCTCGCCGATGGCCACCATTTGTATCACCATATTGGGCCAAAGATTTGCCTGCTGCATGGCAAATTGAAGTCTTTGCCCGGTTGCCACCTCATCGCGCATCTTTAAAACAGCTTCGGTGTAGATAATATTACCGCAGGCTCCGGCAACGGACTCCAATGCCTCGACCAAGGGCACCCCTGCTGCCGACATGGTCGCCAAGGTTCTGGCAAACCGTGCAATAGCGGATTTATGTAAAATGAGTCCGATTACGGGTATTTTTAGCAGGGTTTTATCCATGAAGTGATTAAACTTTTTCGAGCGTTTTTTAAAATAGCCGAACGTGTAAACGGTGCCGACAACAATGCCGACAACAACATACCACCATGCCTGCATCCATTCAGACATGGACACAACCATTTTAGTGAAGGCAGGAAGGTCTGCGCCGAAGCTTTTGAACATATCGGCAAAGACCGGCACCACAAATATCAGTAGGATGGTGGTGACGATAAAGGCTACGACGACTACCGCGATCGGGTAGGTCAGAGCCTTTTTGATCTTTTTCTTCATCGACTCGGTTTTTTCTTTGTAGGTGGCGATTTTATCCAGCAGGGTTTCCAATACCCCCGCCTGTTCGCCCGCTTCAACCAAGTTACAGGTTAGTTCGTCAAAATACAGCGGTCTTTTGTTAAGGGCTTGGGCCAAGGTGTCGCCGCCCTCAATATCGGCTTTGATGCCCATTAGCAGGGCCTCCATGCTGGCATTGTCGTGGCCTTTGCCGACAATGTCGAATGACTGAACCAGAGGCACGCCTGCTTTAAGCATGGTGGCTAACTGTCTGGAAAAAATAGCTATATCGCCCGGCGTGATGACCTGCACTTTTGCGGTGAACAGCGGTTTGGGTTTTTTCTTGAATGAAATGACCCGATAGCCCTGCCGCCGCAGTTCGGTTTTTGCGATGGTTTCGCTTTTTGCGGAGATTATTCCTCCGGCTTTCTTTTTGTTTTTATCGGTTCCGGACCAGACGAAATCGATTTGTTCTGTTTGCTCTGCCATGCTTATTCCTTGGTGATGCGATCAATTTCTTCCAGGCTGGTCAAGCCCATGCGCACTTTGTTTAATCCTGATCTGCGTAAGTCATTAAAGCCTTCCGCCAAGGCGCATTCCGCCAGCTGATCGGTATTACCCCCGTTGAGTATCAGGGTGCGCATCTTGTCGGTCAGTGTCAGCACCTGATAAACACCGACTCGGCCCTTGTAACCATTGGTGCAGTACTCGCAGCCTACCGCACTGAATATTTTAAGGTCGTGCAACTCTTCTTGTTTAAAGCCGGCGGACAGGAGGACTTTGTCGGGAAAGTCGGCGGGGACTTTGCAATGTTCGCACAAGCGTCGTCCCAAGCGTTGCGCCATAATTAAATTGACCGCTGCAACGATATTGAAGGCCGGGATGCCCATTTGCAGGAGGCGGTTTAAGGTTTGCGGCGCATCGTTAGTATGCAAGGTGGATAACACCAAATGGCCTGTTTGCGCGGCTTTGACGGCGATTTCAGCGGTTTCCAAGTCACGGATCTCGCCCACCATGATAATGTCGGGATCTTGCCGTAAAAAGGCGCGTAAGGCGCTGGCAAAGGTCAGTCCGGCTTTAGGATTCATATTGACCTGATTGATGCCTTCCACGGTGATTTCAACAGGGTCTTCGGCGGTGGAAATATTCCGCTCCATGGTGTTGAGAATATTTAAACCGGTATAGAGCGTAACCGTTTTACCGCTACCCGTTGGCCCTGTTACCAGCACTAAACCGTAAGGCTTGTTAATCGCCTCAAGGAAAATCCGTTGTTGTTCCGGTTCAAAGCCCAGTTTTTCGATACCCAACTGAGCGCTGGTAGGGTCCAAAATACGCAGTACGACTTTTTCCCCGAACAGGGTAGGGCAGGTGTTTACCCGGAAATCGATGGCGCGATTCTTGGATAAGGTCATTTTGATGCGGCCGTCCTGTGGAACCCGGCGCTCGGCAATATCCATTTTAGACATGACCTTGATGCGGGAGACGAGTCTGTTGGCGATGCTGGCGGGTGGCGCGGCGACCTGACGGAGTATGCCGTCCGATCTATAGCGGATGCGGAAAGTTTTTTCGTAGGGTTCCATGTGTATATCGGATACCCCTTGTTTTATCGAGTCCAGCAGTATTTTGTTGACGTAGCGGACAATGGGCGCGTCATCAATATCCGAGTTAACATCGACTTTAGCGGTATCTTCTTCGCCGCCGGTGATTTCCAGATTGTCCAGGTCCTCATCAAGCATATCAGTCATCGATGTATCGGCGGCCTCTAAGGAGGCTTCGATAGCTTTGATCAGTTTGTCTTCTTCAACCAGGATGGCTTCGGGGTTAAGCCGGCTGTGAAATTTGATGTCATCCAGGGCGCGAAAATCGGTTGGATCCGATACCGCAACAAACAGCGTTTTACCCCTGACGAACAGCGGCAGCGCATGGCATTTGCGGATCAGTTTTTCACTGACCAGGTTGATAGGCAGTCGACGGAAGTCAATGGCATCCAGGTCGAAAAAAGGTATGCCGAATTCTTGCGAGGCTTGGGATGCCAAGGCTTTGCCGCTAATCAGCTGATGGGTAACAAGATAGGGTATTAACGGGATCTTGTTTTTTTGTGCTTCCTGACTATGGATTTGCGCATCGTTCTCGGTTAGCAAGCCTTTTTCAATCAAGCACCGGGTAAGGCCGCTAAATTGTAAATTTGTTGATGCGGTAGTCATAGGTATGATGAATGCTTTGTCGGATGTTTAAACAAATATAGATGAAAAAGAGGGAGGGTACAAGGCGAAAGGCTAAGGGCTAAAGGGGGATTTCCTTTGCCTTTAGCCTTTCGCCTGCTTTTCTTATAAAGCCTGTATTTTACGTTGCTGTTCTTCGAGATTGTTAAGCATGGAGCGTAAATCGGCCAGCTTGGTTTTTTCTTTATCGATGACTTCCGGCGGCGCTTTATCGACAAACGTGGGATTATTTAACTTGCCTTCGACTCTGGGCAGGTCATTATGGATTTTTTGTATTTCCTTTTCCAGTCGCGCCAGCTCCGCTTCCTTGTCGATTAAGCCGGCCATTGGAATCAGGATTTTCATTTCGCCGACTAAGGCCATCGCCGATTCCGGTGCGGTTTCAGTACTGCTTAACCAGACTATCGATTCCAGCTTAGCCATTTTTCGCAAATAAATCTGGTTGCTGTTTAAGCTTTGTTGGTCAGCATACGAGCCGTTTTGAAGGAATACCGGCAGCGGTTTGCCGGGGGCGATGTTCATTTCGCCGCGAATACGGCGCACGCCTAGAATAAAGTTCATCACCCAGTTGGTTTCGGTGATGGCTTTGTTGTCGATTTGCGCTTCATCGGCAACCGGGTAAGGTTGCAACATGATAGTGTCTGGTGCAGCATAACCCGCCAACGGCGCGACCCGCTGCCAGATTTCTTCGGTGATAAACGGCATGATCGGATGCGCCAAACGTAAAATCGACTCCAAAACCGTCAGTAGGGTTTTACGTGTGCCGCGTTGCGCCGTTGCATCGCCGGAGTGCAGGGATATTTTCGCCAGCTCCAGATACCAGTCGCAGTACTCATTCCAGGTAAACTCATAAATGGCTTGCGCTGCCAAGTCGAAGCGGTAGTTTTCGATGGCGTTGCTGGTGACCGCCGTTACCTGATGCAGTCGGGAAGTAAGCCAGCGATCCACTTGGCTATAGTGGCAAGGCGCATCGGATAAACCGTTATCCTGTTCTTCAGTATTCATCAGCACGTAACGCGCCGCGTTCCAAAGCTTGTTGCAGAAATTGCGATAACCTTCGGTGCGGGCAAGGTCAAAACGAATATCGCGGCCGGTGGACGCTAAGGACGCAAAGGTAAAACGCAGCGCATCGGTACCGTAAGACTGGATGCCGTTGGGGAAATGTTTACGCGTATCCTGCTCGATTTTTTTAGCCAAATGCGGCTGCATCATGCCGGAAATACGTTTTGCAACCAGCGCTTCCAGTTCTATGCCGTCGATAATGTCAATCGGGTCGAGCACGTTGCCTTTGGATTTGGACATCTTTTGCCCTTCCGCATCGCGCACCAAACCGTGGATGTAGACTTCTTTAAACGGCACTTCGCCCTGGAATTTCAGCCCCATCATAATCATTCGCGCCACCCAGAAGAAAATGATGTCGAAGCCGGTTACCAGGACGCTGGTCGGGTAATGTTTGGCTAATTCCGGGGTTTGCTCCGGCCAGCCCAGCGTGGAAAAAGGCCACAGCGCCGATGAAAACCAGGTATCCAGTACATCTTCATCCTGCCTAAGCTCATAGTCGGCAGGCAGGTTGTGCTTGGCGCGGATGTCCTGTTCGGAGCTGCCGACGTAAACATTGCCCACATCGTCGTACCAGGCCGGGATGCGGTGTCCCCACCAGATTTGCCGCGAGATGCACCAGTCCTGAATATTGCGCATCCATTCGAAATAGGTGTTTTTCCAGTTGTCGGGCACAAACTTGATGTCGCCGTTCTCGACAGCGGCAATCGCAGGTTCGGCCAGCGGCGCGACCTTGACATACCATTGGTCGGTCAACAGCGGTTCGATCACGCTGTTGGTGCGGTCGCCGCGCGGCACCATCAACTTGTGGTCGGCGATTTTTTCCAGCAAGCCTGCCGCATCGAGATCGGCGACGATTTGCTTGCGGGCTTCAAAGCGATCCAGGCCGCAGTATTTGGCTGGAATCAGGTCGTTTTCGCCTTCATCGTTGCCGCGTATCGCTGCGTCAACGGTAAACAGGTTAATCAAGCCGCCATGCGGCAAATCCTGGATAACCGAGTTATGGCGGTGGCGCGACCAGACCTCGTAATCGTTAAAATCGTGGGCCGGGGTGATCTTGACGCAGCCAGTGCCGAATTCAGGGTCGACATATTCATCGGCAATAATCGGAATCCGGCGGCCGGTTAGCGGCAGCACCACGAACTCACCGAGCAGGTGTTTGTAGCGCTCGTCACTCGGATGTATCGCCACCGCCGCATCGCCGAGCATGGTTTCAGGGCGGGTTGTAGCGACGATCAAATGGCCCTGGCCGTTCGACAACGGATAACGCAAATGCCACATCGAGCCGTTTTCTTCTTCCGACAACACTTCCAGATCGGAAACCGCGGTATGCAAAACCGGATCCCAGTTGACCAAGCGTTTGCCGCGATAAATCAGGCCTTCTTCATAAAGCCGAATAAACACTTCCTGCACCGCATCGGACATACCTTCGTCCATCGTGAACCGCTCTTTGTCCCAGTCCAGCGAAGAGCCCATGCGCCGTAATTGGCGAGTAATCGTGCCGCCCGATTCCTCTTTCCATTGCCAGACTTTTTCCAGGAATTGTTCGCGGCCGAGATCGTGACGGGTCTTGCCTTCGGCGTTACACAAACGCTCCACCACCATTTGCGTGGCGATGCCTGCATGGTCTGTACCCGGCTGCCATAAAGTGCTGTAGCCTTTCATGCGGTGGTAGCGGGTCAGCGCATCCATGATGGTGTCCTGAAACGCATGGCCCATGTGCAGGCTGCCGGTGACATTGGGCGGCGGAATCATGATGCAATAGGATTCACCTTCCGACTTGGGCGCAAAATAGCCTTTTTCTTCCCAGATTTGATACCAGCGTTGTTCGATTGAATGCGGGGCGTATGTTTTTTCCATGGATGCGTTATTGTTTTCGTGAAAAATTAGGTATTAAGGTTGGGAATATGGCTGGTGGACAAGTTGTTATGCAGCATGTTTGCTTTGTGCGATTAGGCTACTGATAATTTGTACCGTCCTATCGGACTTAAATAATTCCCCCAAAAAATGCTTAAACTCTTGTTCGTTTTTTACTGTGTCGCCAAAAAAATCTTCAGTCAGATACACTGGATATAAGTCAACAGGCTGCCTTATGGTCAGTAAAACATATTCGTACCCATTTAAAGCGGGTGCTTTTAGAGTAAATCGAATGGATAACTGTCCATCAGGAGTAGGGTATGCAGTTACTTCTGCTTCAATAAGGTTTGATGTCTTCGCGCCTAATTTTGCAGCCTGTTCACGGAGTATGAGTAAAGGCGCTTTTACAGTCGGCTCACCGGTAAGATCAGGCCATAAATCGTCATTTGAATCGGTCATGTTAGTCTCCAAAAAAAATTAACAGGTTAGTTGGAACAGAATAGGCAAATGGTCTGAAATTTTTTTATCTGGAATGCCATTTTTATTTAATAGCGATAATTCGCCAACCCTGTCTATGATTTTTAATGTGTCGTTTTGAAACATTGGTAATACATCGGGTCTTAGCAATACTTGATCGAACATATGCCAAAAGTAGGTGACAAGCTCACTCTGTGGGTAATAATAGCTACCGGGCGGCCCATTTGACGCATCACCTAGCAAGCTCCACATCGGATTGTAGAAAAAAGGAAAGCTCCGGGTATTGACCGTCCTCTTTTGTTTCTCGGCAATTTTCCTGACCATCGTAGCATTAAAGCCGTTAGCTGTGATCAGCCCCGTTTCAAAAGGGTTCATATTCAGGTCACCCACCAATACGGTACGTTTATGGCCTATTTTGTCTTCCATCCTGATGATGTCTCTGGATATTTCTGTTATTTCGAATGTTAGGCTCTCACTTGATTGATGGCATCTACTGGGAAGATGCGCAACGACCAATAATAAATCGCAAGTCGTAGACGGTTTCAGGTGTCGAATCGTAAGGTGATTGGAATGAAACTGTGGCTCTATCTGCGCTTGAGCGAACTTTGAGAAAATATCAATTCTCTCGCACGTCTCTGTGTTGCAATGAAAATCCGCAGTTTTTGATATGTTGAGTTCACACAGTACGTCAGCGATCCCCAGAGTGTTTTCGGCAAACATCAAAACATCAATATTAAACTCGCGCACCAAACTGGACAATATATCCAGTCGCTTCGTTTGCCTCATATTCCAAAATAGAAAGGTAATCACTTAGAGATCATCAAAATGTTTCTTTAAGGTCGGTCAATAAATAATTTGAATCTTCATTTTCCATATCCCGCATTGCCGTGGCGACAGAAAAATTGTTCCATGTTCTGGTTGTTTCTATTTCCGATTTAAGATGTTCAATAAAATCTAAGGCTTCCAACTGTTTTGACTCGGACAATGAGGCGGCTGCCGCTAATATTTTTTCCGATAAATTCATATCTGTCTCCGGTTAAACCTAAAAAGTTGGTTGGATTAGCGATAGTATAAAACAACATTTGCGCCTACCAATCTTTATGCGTAGTGATCTTCATGCCTGACTGTTGATACTGCCGGTAGCGGTTCCTGCCCGCTTCCTTGGTCGTTTCGCTGTTATCCAGTATTTCAAGGACGCGCTCGGTTTGCGGGCCGATGTCAGGATAGCGTGAAGACAGGTTGAACAGGACTTTTTGCCAGTGTTCGGGCGCATCCGGCGAACCGATCAGGATAACTTTTTCTATATCCGGCAGTTCGCCGGTATATATCTGGTGCGGAATAAAACTGCCCGCCCTGAAAGTCCAGAGCAGGTCGTCTATGATTCGGCTTTGTTCGGCGTCATCGGTCAGCACGTAACAAAAGCTGCCGCTACGATAGGCCTTCTCGATCAGTTTGCAGGCGAACAGATACCTGTCCTGTAGCGATTCCGTCGGCAGTATGTAAAAGCTGACTTCAGCCACTTATGTTCTGGGTACCCGCCCGGCTAATCAGGTATTGCATTAATAATGAAACAGGGCGGCCGGTCGCGCCTTTGGTCGGGCCGGTGCGCCAAGCGGTGGCGGCGATGTCCAGATGCGCCCAGCGGAACTTTTCGGCAAATCGCGCCAGAAAACAAGCTGCGGTAATGGTGCCTGCATCTTTGCCGCCGGAATTGCTCATATCGGCGAAATTGGATTTAAGCAGTTCCTGGTATTCTTCCCAGAGCGGCAAACGCCAGGCGCTGTCGTTGGCTATCTCGCCGGCCGCGACCAGTTCGTTGCACAAGGCGTCGTCATTGCCGAGCACGCCCATGGCTACGCGGCCTAAAGCGACGCCAACCGCGCCGGTCAGGGTGGCCATGTCTATCACCAGTTCGGGATTGTAGCGTTCCGCATAGGTTAAGGCGTCGCACAGCAGCAAGCGGCCCTCGGCGTCGGTATTCACTATTTCAATGGTTTTGCCGGACATGCTGGTCACAATATCGCCCGGTTTGTTGGCATCGCCATCGGGCATGTTTTCCGATGACGGAATCAGGCCGACAATGTTCAGCGGCAGTTGCAGTTGCGCTACGGCGAGCAAGGCGCCCAGGACAGTCGCGCCGCCGCACATGTCGTATTTCATTTCCTCCATGCCGGCGGCCTGTTTTAATGAAATGCCGCCCGCATCGAAGGTCAGGCCTTTGCCGATTAGTACAATAGGCTTGGCGTTTTTATCGCCGCATTGATAGCTCAGGGTGATTAATTTTGCCGGTTGGCGGCTGCCGCGCGAGACCGACAAAAAAGAGCCCATGCCCAGTTTCGCCATGTCCGATTCTTCCAGTATTTTCACGTCCAGGGCGGCGTATTTTTTGCTCAGCGCTATCGCCTGTTCGGCAAGATAGGTCGGCGTACAGATATTGCCCGGCAAATCGGCCAGAAGTTTGGTTAAATCCATCGCTTCGGCAATGGCCTTGCCTTGCAGTAAGCCAGAATCTGCTAAAGCGCGTTCGCTTTCCGGCGCGGCAATGGCGATTTTTTGCAGTTGGCTTTCGGTTTCTTTATCGGACTTAGTATGCGTGTATTGGTAAGCGGCATCGTTAAAGACCTCAATGATATGCCGTGACTTCCATTGCCAGTCGCGGTCTGTCACCTCGCATTCCGCGAGACAGCAGACCACCGATTTTATTTGCGGCTTTTTCAGGCTGTTGACGGCGGCCAGCAAGGCTTTCTTGTAGTTCTTACCGGATAAAGGCTTGTTCTCGCCCAGACCGACCAGCAAAATGCGTTCAATCTTGCTGCCTGGAACCGCGTTGATTAATACGGTCTCGCCGTTTTTTCCGCTTAGGTCGCCGCGGTTGACGATGTTGCTAATCAATCCGTTGGTGCTGTTGTTAAGAGCGGTTGCCGACGGACTGAGCTGGTGGTCTTGATAAACGCCGACAATAACACAATCGCATTGCAGTTCTTCTAGTGGCGCGGTTTCTATTGAATAGTCCATGACTTAACTCGGTTATTTGTTGAATAGGACAATATCTTGAGCGGACCGGAAAGTAGGTCGCTACAAGATGGGTGGTTTAGCTGGGATTATACAACACACAGTCGCTTTTGATAGGGGAGACAAGGCTGGCGGAAGATTTAAACAGATTAACTCACCACGAAGATACGAAGATACGAAATTTTTACTCAAGCCTCTTTGGAAGTGTGTTGATCTTTTTAAAGATAAAACGTTGAACGTTCTCTTACGACCCTTTCCGTCATGAATGTGTATTTTTGATTGTGATAACGGCGGAGTCAATGGCGTTGCGCGGCTATCGCGCAGTGTTCTTGTTGACTGCCGTAGTGGGTTATTCATGCACGGCTTTAAGCATCAGGAATATTGAAAAGCCTGAAACGAACGATGTAGCAGAAAAGGCCAAGGCGGATTCGACTCCCAAGCTCCAGCGCTCGTCGTTATACACAAGTATCTGCGGGACGCCGTCGTTCTGGCAGGGATGCCGGAACCCAGGCACAGGGAGGTGACGCTTTGTGTTACTCAAGTACCTGTAGAGTCACCAAGTTACCGTCCATGCCGGTATGACGACTCTGAAACACATTGGTGTATAACGACGAGAGCCCCAGTTTGTCTTGGTTTCCAAGAAGGGTAAACTGTGCGTCAAACGAAAAATAGGAGGTGAGCTCATGACTGCCATTACGTTCGATACTCATAAATTTGTTCGTACGCTCAAGGATGCCGGTGTACCGGAAAGCCAAGCCAAGGCTTTCTCGGAAGCGTTTAAAGAAGTGCAGGGCGAAGCCGATCTGGCAACTAAACGCGATATTGATGGTTTAAGGCGCGACATTGATGTTTTGCGTCATGATATGGATTCGCGTTTTATTCAAACGGAGCAGCGATTGGTCATTAAATTAGCCGGTCTTATGGCGCTTTCCATTGGCGTTGTTGCCGCTTTGGTTAAGCTGCTTTGAGCGCGTAGGATGGGTAGAGCGCAGTGAAACCCCTCGCCTAACCGCATAATAAAGCTTTTGATGGGTTTCGCTCACGCTCTACCCATCCTACTACTGGCCGCAAGCTGGTAACGGCCGGTTTCAACTAAAAAATCAAAACGCTTTGATAGCGGCTTAGTTTTTACTTGGCTTTTTCTTCGTGCCTTCGTGGTGAAAATTTTTTAGCTATTCCGGGTGACCTCTTGGCCTTGCACAGCCAACAGACCGGAACGCCCCTCTATTTCTGACATAACCAATTCATGACATGGCAGCGCAGCGGTATCAATATCTGCGACATAATCGGCCAGCGTACCGATGTCATCTTCGGCTTTTTGCCACAGTCGCAGCAGTTTTTCCATGACCGGCAGCAGTTTCATGCCTTCCAGTTCCGCATGCAAGGTATAGACATGGCCTTCCGGCGCGGGCTTGCGACTGGCGGCGAATACCGCTTCATGCACGTTGGCTTCGGTGATGCCGTTGCAGCCGAGCAGTTCGTCCAGCGTCGGCAGGGTGGTGGGGATTTGCGGACATTGGAAGGTCTCGCCTTCCATCTGCGGGATAAACGGAGATTGGCCGCGGCAGTCGCTGGCATAACGAAAACCCAGTTGCTGCTCCAATTGCAGCGTGTGTTTGTTCAACTGCCAGCCGGCCGCGCCATGCGTCGTGGGTTGATGACCGAAAATGTCCTGAAATGAATCAATGGCCGCCTGCATTTCTTTTCGGGTCCACTCGGCGTCGCGGTTGGCGACGAAATCCTGCCAGCGGATGTGGTCGTAGCAATGCACGCCCACTTCATGTCCGGCCTTTTCAACTTGCCGCATGATGTCGCGTCCCCTCCTGCCGATATGCGGGCCGGGAAGCAAGGTGCCGTAGAGCAGGGTTTTCAGCCCGTAGTGGCTGAGCACCGAGGTGCGCTGAACTTTGCTGAAAAAGCCGGGTCTGAATATTCGGCGCAGCGCCCGACCGGTATGGTCGGGGCCGATGCTGAACAGGAATGTGGCCTTTACGCCGTAGCGTTGATACAGCTCCAGCAACGCGGGTACGCCTTCCAGCGTACCGCGCAGTGTATCCACATCGACTTTCAGCGCGATTTTCATAAGGTTGGGTCTTGATCGATCAGTTCCCTTGCGGCAGCAACCTCATGGCTGTAGGCGTCGAAAATTTTGCGCAAGGCGTCTTCCACGCTGACTTCAGGTTTCCAGCCCAAGTCATCCATGGTGTTGCCGATCCAGGGCACTCGAGTTTTAACGTCCTGATAGCCTTTGCCGTAGTACTCGTTGGCGCTGGTATCGATTAATTCGACTTTGGCGGCCAGGTCCTTATATTCCGGATGTTCCTTGGCGATTTTCAGCATCAGCTCGGCCAGTTCCCTGATCGACAAGTCGTTGACCGGGTTGCCGATATTGTAAATATTGCCGGTTGCCTTGCCGCCTTCATTTTTGATGATGCGCACCAAAGCGTCGATACCATCGCTGACAAAGGTAAAGCTGCGGCGTTGCAGTCCGCCATCGACCAGTTTGATGGATTCGCCGCGGGCGATATGGCCCAGGAATTGGGTCACTACCCGCGAGCTGCCTTCTTTTGGCGTATGGATGCTGTCGAGGCCTGGACCTATCCAGTTAAAAGGCCTGAACAGCGTGTAATCGAAACCTTGTTCCTGGCCGTAAGCGCAGATCACCCGGTCCAGCAATTGCTTGGAGCAGGAGTAAATCCAGCGCGGTTTGTTCAGCGGGCCTAAGACCAGTTCGGATTCGTAAGGATGGAATTCATCGTCCTTGCACATGCCGTAAACTTCCGAGGTCGAAGGAAACAGCACGCGTTTTCTGTATTTAACGCAGGCGCGGATAATCGGCAGGTTCGCCTCGAAATCCAGCTCGAATACCGCCAGCGGGTGGGTCACGTAAGTGGCGGGCGTGGCGATCGCAACCAGCGGCAGAATCACGTCGCATTTTTTAATGTGATATTCCATCCACTCATGATTGATGGTGATGTCGCCTTCAAAAAAATGGAAGCGTTCATGGTCGCGGAATGCTTCAACACGGTTGGATTGCATGTCCATGCCGTAGACATGCCAATCGGTGGTTTCGAGTATGCGTTTCGAAAGATGATGGCCGATAAAGCCATTGACACCCAGTATCAGTACGTTCATAAGTTCCTAGTTGGTTAGATTAAAAAAATTGTCAGTTGTTTAGCAATAACGGTTCATCGCCGGTCATGGCTTTGAAGGCGGAATGATCCAGCGCTATGCCGTCACAGCTAAGGTGTTCAATGCGGAAGCGTTTGTTATCGGCACAGTCGGCATAAAAATGGCTGTCGGCCCAATAGATGCAGACTTTGCCCGAGTGCATCGCGGTTTCGCCGCTGTAATGACTGCCGAGCAGGAAAAAACGCCTGCCGTTGCTATCGAAGAATGCGCCCGGATAAGGCGGCGCCACGGCCCTGACCAGATTATGGATGGTCCAGGCCGATTGATTCCAGTCGATGCGGCCGTCCTCCGGCTTGCGGCCCCCGAAATAACTGCCTTGAGCAAGATCCAACGGTTTGGGTTCTATGTTTCCGGCCAGCAGCAATGGCAAGCAGCGATCCAACAGCGTTTTTGCGGCCGGGGTAAGCTTCAAAAAAACATCGTGCGCCGTATCGTTGGGCAAAATGGCGACGGCTTGCTGGTCGATCAGCGAACCGGCATCGGGCTTTGCCACCATTTGATGGAGGCTGACGCCGGTTGTCGCTTCGCCATGCAAAACCGCCCAATTGACAGGCGCACGGCCCCGGTATTTAGGCAGCAACGAACCGTGCAGGTTATAAGCGCCTAGGGGCGGGATCGCCAGCAGTTCGGGACTCAACATGTGCCGGTAATAAAAGGAAAAAAACCATTGCGGTTCAAGGTCGGCAATGTGTTTGATGACGTCCGCCCGATTCGGATTGTCCGGCGTTATCACCGGAATCCGATGCCTGTTTGCCAGTTCGGCAACGCTGCCGAACCAGATATTTTCCTCGGGATCATCATGGTGGGTGACCACCAGTTTAATATCGACCCCGGCTTGCAGCAGGCTCTCTATGCCGGTCACGCCAATGTCGTGGTAGGCAAAAACAACGGCTGACATTTTCATCAAGACTTGTCGCTCTTGGCATTATCCAGTACAGCCTTGATCAGATAACGTGGGCGCGACCGGGTCTGCGAATATATCCGACCGATATATTCGCCGAGCAGGCCGATACCGAACAACAGAATGCCAATCAAAAAGAACACAATGGCGAACAGTGTAAACACGCCCTCCGCTTCCGGTCCAACTGTCAGCCTGCGCCAGCCCAGATAACAGACAAAGAGCAACGACAGTATGGAGACGCCGATGCCGAGCAAAGAAAACGCCTGCAACGGTGCAATGGAAAATCCGGTCATCAAGTCGAAATTAAGATGGATCAGCTTGAACAGCGAATATTTCGATTCCCCGGCCGCGCGTTCTTCGTGGTCAATAACGATTTCAGTCGGATTTCCGGCATAAAGATAGGCCAACGCCGGTATAAATGTATTGGTTTCGGTGGTGGCCAAAACCGCATCGATAATATCGCGGTGATAACCGCGCATCATACAGCCCTGATCGGTAATATGAATGCGGGTGATTTTTTCGCGTAAGCGATTCATCGCCAATGAGGCCCAATGCCGCCAGCGGCTATCTTTACGTTCCCGACGGATAGTGCCGACATAATCGTAACCGGCATCCATTTGCAGCAGCAGGTTGGGGATTTCTTCCGGGGGATTTTGCAGGTCGGCATCGAGGGTCAGGATATAGTTCCCTCTGGCGCGTTCAAAACCGGCAATCAGCGCCGCATGCTGTCCGGCGTTGGCGCGCAGAAAGACTACGCGGGTGGTATCGGGGTAACGTTGAAACTGCTTGCGGAGTAAGGCGGCCGATTGGTCGCGGCTGCCGTCATCGACAAAAATGACTTCGTAGCGGTGCTTAAGGTTTTCCAGGACGGGGTAGAGCCGTTCAAACAGCAGCGATAAAACGGCTTCTTCGTTATAGACGGGGATAACGATGGATACTTCCGGGGTTTCAAAATTGTGGGTCATTAAATTAGGGATATGATTTTAAGTTTGGTTAGTGGATATTAAGGCGTGATTCTATTTTCATACAAATCAGCAATTGGAAAACAAAGATCATAATCGTTCCATTCCAAATCTCCCTCATTGATCTCGAACTTTGAAAACTCTTTGGCATCCAAATATTTTGTGATTAAGGGGTTAAGCGACGATGACAAAAAAGGCAAAAAATCGACTACTTGCCTGGATTGGTCGTTAAATAACAATTCCAGTTTATAGTCATCTAGTTGTTTAACCTTTTCTACGGTAATCACTTGCTCGTTTGTAATCATGCAATCCTCCTGTTTATATTTTCACAGGCAATTTGTTTGTGATACACAAAATAATCGATCCATTTTTGTACTATTTCAGCGGCATAGGCTTCTACAAATTGCTTAAAGTCATTCAATGTAGCGGGTTGCAAAGGCTTTCTGCCCTTAACAGGCTTGAGGCGAATTTCTTTTATCTTGCCATTTTCAATTATTATCTCTGCTTTCGATTCATTCCCCTGATATTTACCGTGGACATGAATAGGTTCATGTTCATTGCTATAAAACAGAATCATGATTCCAAGATAGGTGTAAATTTTAGGCATCTACGTTATACAGTTGGGTGAATCTTTATTCAAGGGAACGCAGAGCATGCATGGCTTAATTAATAAGAGCCATTCAGCAATGAAAGCACTGCCGAGCAGACCCGGTCAACGTCATTCTCTTCCATGCCGGGAAATAGCGGCAGCGTTAAGGTTTGCTCGCCGATTCTTTCGGCATTGGGAAAATCGCCGGGCCGGTAGCCGTATTGACGATAAAGCGAAAACAGATGCATAGCCGGGTAATGGATGCCCGCTGCAATGTCTTGCTGTTTGAGCGCATCGAGAGCCTGATTGCGGTTCAGGCCTAGCTGCTCCCAATCGAGCAGGATACAGAACATATGCCAGCTGTGGCCTTCCGCATCGGCAGGCAACACCAGCGCCTCATGGGCCGGAAGTTGCTGCAAATAACGCTGAACCAGCGTCCGGCGTTTTCGGTTAAAACCGTCCAGTTTGTTCAATTGCACTAAGCCTAAGGCCGCGCCGACATCCGGCATATTCATTTTGCCGCCCCAGGCAGCTACATCCATGCCGCCTTGCGCGTCTCTTTCGATGCCGTGAAAACGAATGCCTTCGATTTTTTTCAGTAAAACCGGATCAGTGATGGCAAGCGCACCGCCTTCAATGGTGGTCATGTTCTTATTGGGATGAAAACTGAAGCAGACCGGATTGCCGGAACTGCCGATCTGGCGGCCTTTATATTGAGTGCCGATCGCCTGGGCGGCGTCTTCAAGCACCAGCAGATTATGCTGCTCGGCCAGCTGATAAATAGGATCCATATCGACAGCGCGCCCGGCAAAATGCACCGGTATAACGGCCTTGGTGTTGGGCGTGATCGCCGCTGCAACCGCAGCAGCATCGATATTGCGGGAGACCAAATCGACATCGACGAATTTAGGCGTCGCGCCGCAGCGAACGATGATATTGGCGCTGGCGACAAAACTCATCGCAGGGACGATAACTTCGTCGCCCGGCCCGATTCCGTAAGCCAGCAACACGGCTTCCAGCGCGCTGGTGCCGGAATTGAACACCCGAAGCTGGACATCGCCGCCGATATAATCGGCCAATGCGCTTTCAAAAGCGGCAACCTTGGGGCCGGTTGCTAGCCAGCCTGATTGCAGCACTTCCTTGATGGCTTCAAATTCTTCTGTATCGAGCGTGGGGCGAGTGAATGGCAGCATCTTAACTCCTCGCTAAAACGTAAACGCCGAGCAGGACGATGCCCATCCCGATCAGACGGGCAGGGTTCATGGACTCGCCGAACAATTGCCACGCGAAAATCGCATTGACGACATAGCCCATCGACAGCATCGGATAGGCGATACTGACATCGACCCTGGACAGCGCCAATATCCAGACGACGACGCTGATGCCGTAGCAAAACAAACCTATCCACAGAAAAGGTTCAAACGCCAACTTCAAAAACGCCGTAGAGGATGAGGAAAAGTTCAGGCCGATAGCGCCCATTTCCCGAACGCTGGCTTTAAGCGCCAATTGCGCGATTGCATTCAGCAAGACGCCGGTCAGGATAATGCTGAAACTAACAATATTCATCGGCGAGCCACCGCGATATAGCGGGAATTTTCATAGATTACTTGCATGGGGACTTTTTGTTGTTGCCATTGAGCATAGGTTGTTTGCGGCAATACGCTGATTGCCTGTTCTGAGTTTAGCCATATAGGCAGAAAATTCGCTTCATTTAGCCATTTTTGCGGCTCCTGGTTAATTCCGAATTCAAGTTCGCCGGTAAAGTCGACCAAGTTAATGGTTCTACCCAAATAGTAAGGCAACGATTGATCGTAGCGCTTAACATCATAAATCTCCACGATGTCCTTGCCGCTTTTGGCAATATAAGATTGAATCGCTTCCGCCATCGCTTTGCTGGAACGTAATTCGCTGATACTTTGATAACCCCATGAAAGCATTTGTACGCCAAGCAAGGCGCAGAGGGCGAAAATGGAGATAGCCAGGTTTCTTTGGCGCTTTAACAGCTGTGTGGCAATACCGGCCACGCCAGTCAAAACAGCCGTTGCAATAATCCACGGACGGAACAGCGGAAGGTGCGTAGCTAACCTGCCAAGCTTGGCGGTATTATCGGCTTGCCAGATAAAGAAAATGAATATAACGCCGGCAAGTACGATAGCGATAATGCCGTCGGCTATAAAATGTTTGCGCCTTGACATATTCTCGCCGACTAACAGCGCCAGCGCCGGGAACATCGGTAAAATGTAGGCCGGTAACTTGGAATGCGAAATTGAAAAAAAGAAAAATACAAAGATCGCATACACCCAAAGCAACCGTGAAGCTTCAAATTTTCCGGCCTCAGCCCGCCAGGAAAAAGGCGGTTTAATCAAGCCGTTTAATGCCGAGAATAGCCAAGGCATCGCCCCTATTGCAAAGACCGCGAAGAAATACCAGTTGGACTTGGTGCGCCCGTGAACATCGCTGGTAAAACGCTCGAAATGCTCATGAATGAAAAAGAAATGCGGGAACTCGGGGTTTGCATAACTGACGGCAACAAACCACGGTGCGGCTATCAATAAATAGACCAGTAAGCCTTTACCCAGATGTAAATGACGCCACAAGGCCCAGTCGCGCTGCCAGAGGCTGTATAGAACCAGCGCGCCGCCGGGAAGCACCAGGCCGATCAGGCCTTTGCTCAGCGTAGCTCCGGCAAGCGCGGCCCAGGCCAGCAGCATCCAGTTGCGTTCCTGTGTCGGCAGATGCCGTACTGACTGGGCCAGCGCCAGCGCGCCGACCGCGATGATCAGCAGTGCGCTGACGCCCATATCCAGGCTGTTGGCGTGTCCCAGTCCGGCATAAAGAACCGTGCTGATTAAAAACAGGAATGCGAAATAACCGGCGCTAGCTCCGTAAAGTCGCCGGCCTACAAAACCGACCCATAAGGCGCCGATAAAGCCGAGGCCTGAACACCACACCCTGGCGGCGGCATTGGTTTCGCCCAATAAGGCCATGCTGATGGCGGAACCCCAATATTGCAATGGCGGCTTTTCAAAATATTTGTATCCGTTGAGGCGAGGTGTAATCCAATTGCCGGAATTGAGCATTTCCCTGGCGATTTCGGCGTAGCGCCCTTCATCCGGGTCGATCAGGTCACGGTAACCCAGTAATAGAAACCATATAAATCCGGCAATAACTATTACAATTCCCTTAATCCAGCATTGACGCAAAGACACTGGTGTCATGTTTTTGGAGATCCTTTAAAAATTGCCAGCTTTAGTAAAATGCCGACAATGATAATACAATTCAGCGCCTAAAACACCGGTCGGTAAAATAAACAATTAAAAAACAAAGGTAATCAGGGCGTTGTTATTTGATTTCGGAGGAGGCTATAAATTTCTTAAAGTATGCCGCTCAAGTGTAATGCGCTACTTCCAATGGCGCTGTTTCTATAAAATAGTTCATAATTTACCTACTCAAAGTAGAGGTCGATGTTTGGAGCCTTTTACTTTCGCTGTATAACAACACACACGTTTTTGATGGGGGAGACACGCTTGGAAGCCAATTGGACTAAAGGCTATAACATGGGACGGCGTAAGTTAATTACCGTTCTGGACAAAATGGTGGCATTGGATTTGTTAAGGACGCTGTTGGCGGTTTGGTCGGTAATTGTCGTTATTATTGTTAGCCGGCAATTTATCAGGATTCTTGACAGGGCTGTCGAAGGCCAGGTATCCAATCAAACCTTGCTGACTGTGCTGGGCTTGAAAACCATTATTGCCAGCGCCGCTTTTTTACCGGCAGCCTTATTTATGGCGGTATTGATGGTTTTGGGCAGAATGTACAGGGATCAGGAAATGTCGGCAGTGGCTTCAGCCGGAGGCGGTGCAGGAACGGTCTATCGCGCTATATTTTTGCTGATTTTTCCATTAAGCGTGTTGTCGGCAGGTTTGTCATTTTATGTCTCGCCCTGGGCGGAAGCGACGATGGAGCAGATGATGCACCAAGATAAGGAATCGGCCGATCTCAGAGGCATTGCCGCCGGAAAGTTTAGCGAATACAGCCAGGGGGATCTGGTTTTTTATGTGGAAAAGATCGATGACGATAAAACTATGCACGATGTCTTTGTGCAACACCGGCAGGGAGCGCGCTTGGCGATTATTAATGCCGAAGCGGGTAGGTTGAGGGATTTGCCTGACGGGCGCTATATCGTTTTGGAAAATGGCGAGCGCGTACAGGGACAGCCTGGAGCGGTAAATTACGTGCTTGAACAGTTCTCCGAATACGCGGTGAGAATGGAGACCAAAGAATCGGCCGCAAAATTCGAAAAGGAGTCGGTCGCCAGTTCTACCTTGGCAAGTTCCGGTGAAATAACCGATATTGCCGAACTGCAGCGCCGGTTTTCTATTCCTATGGGCATACTGCTGCTTAGTTTTATTGCTGTGCCGTTGGCGCAAATGTCGCCTCGAGGCGGTGTTTACGGGAATATGCTGGTCGGCTTTTTAATCTATTTCAGCTACGGCAATCTTATTCGTGTCAGCCAGAGTTGGGTCATGAATCAAACTATTCCCGCGTGGCTGGGCATGTTGGGCGTTAATGTGCTATTGCTGCTGATAGGCGGAATTTTATTGGCAAGATTATACGGATGGCAATGGCTGGCTGATAAAGTTAGGGAAAAGGTGCGCAAGTGAATGTATTAACAGGCTACATAGTCAGGGAAATATTAAAGGGTTCTTTAATTGCCGTTTTATTATTGTTGACCTTATTCAATTTGTTTACCTTCAGTGATCAGTTAAAGGATCTGGGCAAAGGGCACTACGGCTTAACAGAGATCTTTTATTATCTTGCGCTGACTTCGCCTTCGGTTTTTTATGAATTGATGCCCGCATCCGCCTTATTAGGCAGCCTGTTTATATTGGGTGCGATGGGCAATAACCGCGAACTTATTGCGATGCGAGCGGCCGGCTTATCCATTTTGGGCATCATTAGGGCGGTCATGCTGGCAGGCGGCATTTTGGTCGTGATTTCAATAGCGGTCGGCGAATTTGTCGCGCCGGTGGCCGAGCGGGCGGCGCAGATGGTTAAGGTCAATGCCGTGGATGAAGGTCGGGTGGTCATGAATGTCAAATATGGGCTGTGGCTGCGCGAAGGCAAAAAATTCATCAATGTACGAAAAATTCAGGATGAGGGAAATCTGGCGGACATCAGTATTTATGAGCTGGATGAACAGCGCCGGTTGCGTTATTCGACGCATGCGGAGAAAGCGGTTTTTCAGGGCAATCAGCAGTGGAAACTGGAGGGCATCAAGCAGTCGGGCATTTCAATGGAGCAGATGACCGCAAGTAGCCAAAATGAGCAACTATGGCACTCGACCGTTGCCCCTGATTTGTTGGATATTGTTGTGGTCAACGCGCATGATCTATCCATGTACGATCTGGCCATGTATGTCGATTTTTTAAAGGATAATCATCAGAAATCGCACGAGTTTGAGCTGGCTTTTTGGGGACGTGTGGTAAACCCGTTGGTTGTTTTGGTTATGCTGCTGGTGTCTGCGCCCTTTGTTATTGGTATCAAGCGCGGTATTAACGTTGGCGGAAGGATGATGATAGGCGTTGTCATCGGCATGGGATTTAATATCATCGATAAAATCGTCGGCCATATCGGCTTGATTTACGATCTTAATCCGCCGTTGATGGCCATTATGCCCAGTTTGACTGTACTAGTCCTGGCGTTGGTTGCGTTGACTCGGGTGCAAGCATGACGCTACGCAAACGGCTGTTAAAATTGATAATGTAAGCATATAAACGGGAGTTAACGTGGCAATTAGAAGTTTTAAGGATAAACAGCCAAAAATCGGCAAGTCGGTTTTTATAGATGACAGCGCAGTGGTCATTGGCGATGTTACGTTAGGCGATGACGTGTCCATATGGCCTACGACGGTGCTCAGAGGCGATGTTGAAAGCATCACTATCGGCGACGGCACCAATGCACAGGACGGTTCCGTGTTGCATGTCACTCATGCAGGCCGGTATACGGGGCAAGGCTATCCATTAAAGATAGGCAAGGGCGTCACTATCGGGCATAGAGCGGTGGTGCATGCCTGTACCGTGGGCGATTATTGTTTGATAGGAATAGGCGCGATTATTATGGATGGTGCCGTTCTTGAAGATTATGTGATGCTGGGCGCCGGGGCGCTGGTTCCGCCTGGGAAAAAGCTGGACAGCGGTTATCTTTATGTGGGGGTTCCTGCCAAACAGGCCAGGCCTTTAAAGGAGTCCGAAAAAGAGTTTCTGGAATATTCGTCCCGGCAGTATATTCAGTTGAAAAATGAGTATTTGAAGGTGAAGGACTAAAGGCGAAAGGCGAAAGGCGAAAGGCGAAAGGCGAAAAATTTGACGGCTTCTTAAATCTCAATGCAAGCTATTTTTGCCCTTTGCCCTTTGCCCTTTGCCTTTCAAGCTTGCCGCTCTGAATTCAGTAGTTCAATAACAGGCCGGGTTTGAGGCCGAACGCCGCGCCAGATAAAGAAAGCTTCCGCAGCCTGCTCAACCAGCATGCCCAGTCCATCCAGGCTCTTTGCCGCATGATTTTCCAGTCCCCAACGCACAAAAGCCGTCGGCTCGTTGCCGTAGGCGAGATCGTAACAATTGCCGCCCGCCGCCAGTAAACCGCCCGGTAGCGGCGGTAATTGTCCGCTCAAGCTGGCTGAGGTCGCGTTTAAAATCAAATCGAATTGCCGGTTTTTTAAAGCATCATAGCCGCAGCCGGTGATAGGGCCTTTATCGTGAAATTCAGCGGCCAGTGTGACGGCTTTATCAACGGTACGGTTGGCGATAACCAGGGTTTGCGGGGCTTGCTCGAGAAGAGGGGCGATGATGCCCCGGCCGGCGCCGCCGGCGCCCAGAATCAATATGCGGATGCCCGATAAGGCGATGGCATGGTTAGCGAGCAAGTCGGTAATCAAGCCGATGCCGTCGGTGTTGTCGCCTAATAGTGAGCCGTCAGGCTGAAGTGCGAGCGTGTTGACGGCCTTGCTCAGTTCGGCGCGTTCTGTATTACGGTCGGCATAGCGCCAGGCGAGCTCTTTGAGCGGCACGGTGCAATTTAAGCCTTTGCCGCCCTCGGCAAAAAACATCGCAACGGCTGTCCGGAAGTGCTCGACAGGCACTTCCACCGCGCTATATTCAAGCGCTTGTCCGGTTTGTTCGGCAAAAAGACGATGAATGCGTGGCGATTTGCTGTGTTTGATAGGGTGACCAAACACTGCGTAGCGGTCGATTAAGGTCATAATTGCGCTTTTCTCTCGATCCATAATTCCCAGGCAATGGTTACTGCAACAATCAAAATGGCGATGCCTAATTCTATCCAGAGAAAATGCGGCGTATAGACCGAAACCACCGCAGCAACGCCCAGGAACAGACCGACCAGGCTAAAGCGCCAGCCTACGCGCAGGCCGTCAAGGATAGTTGAGAGCGATAAAATCAGCAGGATAATCAGCCCGGCATCTTCTTCGGCTATCCGCCCGGATTGATGGATTAAAAATGCGCCGCCAACCACCAATAACGATGTAGCCCAGTGCATGGATTGCTCACGGAGTATTATCTTGAAATCATCGGCGCGGTGCTTGGATTGTATCCAACCGATAATCATCGCAAACAGGCCGAACAGCAGCATCATAATAAGCCAGTAGCCGTAGCCGTCGGCGGGGGAAAAGTCCATGATTCCGATACCGACCAGCGACAGGATAAGCAATAAAATTAAAATGGCTTCTTCAATATGGAATCTTTTTTTTTCGGCAATTAGAATGTCTTCTGACATGGAACAGGCCCCGTTTCGGTTGTTGGATTTAAAATGTCCGCGTTATTCTTGCAGCCACTGGGCTACGGATTTGGCGTAATAGGTCAGGATGGCATCGCTCCCGGCGCGTTTGAAGGCCAGCAGGGATTCCAGAACGACTTGTTGTTCATCCAGCCAGCCGTTCATGGCGGCGGCTTTGAGCATCGCGTATTCGCCGCTGACCTGATAGGCGAAGGTCGGTACGGCGTATTGGTCTTTTACCCGGCGGATAATATCCAGGTAGGGCATGCCGGGCTTGACCATGACCATATCCGCGCCTTCCTGCAAGTCCAGCTGTATTTCGCGCATGGCTTCGTCGGCATTGGCCGGGTCCATTTGATAACTGTATTTGTTGCCTTTGCCCAGCATTCCGGCGGAACCCACCGCATCGCGGAACGGGCCGTAAAAGCTGGACGCATATTTGGCGGAATAGGCCAGTATCAGGGTATTGATATGGTTGTCCGCTTCCAACGCCTGTCTTATCGCGCCGATGCGGCCGTCCATCATGTCCGACGGCGCGACAATATCGGCTCCGGCTTCGGCATGAGACAGCGCCTGCCGGATCAAAACCTCGATGGTTTCATCATTCATCACGTAGCCGTTCGCATTGACCAGTCCGTCCTGTCCGTGCGTGGTAAAGGGGTCCAGTGCGACATCGGTAATAATGCCCAATTCGGGAACGGCTTTTTTTAAAGCCCTTACGCTACGTTGAATCAGTCCTTCAGGGTTATAGGCCTCGGCCGCATGTTTCGATTTTTTATCGGCGGAAGTGACCGGAAACAGCGCAATGGCCGGGATGCCCAAGTTATAAAGTTCATGCGCTTCCGTCAGCAGTAAATCCAGGGACAGTCTTTCTATGCCGGGCATGGACGAGATGGATTCCCGTTGATTCGAGCCTTCGGTGACAAATATCGGATAAATCAGATCATCAACAGATAAGCGGTTTTCGCGCATTAAACGGCGGGAAAAGTCGTGATAACGCATTCTTCTCATGCGTGTTTGAGGAAAATTGATGTTATTATATGTCATCTTATCCTTGCTTCTAAGGGTTTGGAAAAATCTTAAATCTCTGTAGAGACATTGCCTGCAACATCTCTATTTCTTAGCATAGAAGATTTATTGTATCAGGGATTACCGCTGATATTTGAAAGAGTGAACGCATTCGCCAGTTTGATTTTAGAGGGTTTTATGAAAGCTAAGCAAGTTACAATGTTCGGTTTATTTGCTGTATTACTGAGTTTAATGCCTGCCACTAATGTAATCGCAGCTGATTTGTTGCCACCACAACAGGCGATACAAGTGGCTTCTGCAAAATTACAGGAAAGGCTGCAAGATAAGTCGTTTACCAAAGATTTTGCCAAGATTACACAATTCGTTAACGAAGTCATTTATCCGCATACCGATTTCGACAGAATTTCAGAACTGGTTTTGGGGAAAATCTGGAAAACGGCGACTATTGACGAACGCGAGCGCTTTAAACACGAATTCCAAACACTTTTGGTAAGGACCTATTCCCGCGCATTTGTAGAATTTAACGACTGGTCGGTCCGTTTTCTGCCGCTTGAAATGGGCAGCGACGAGAAAAAAGTGATTGTCAAAACCGAAGTGCTGCAACCCGGTATTCAGCCTATCGGCGTTAATTACCGTATGCTGTTGAGCAACGGCGAATGGAAGGCTTACGATATTATGATTGAAGGCGTAAGTCTGGTGACCAACTATCGAAGCACCTTTAGCAATGAAGTTCAAACCAAAGGTTCTTTAAACGCAGTTATTGAAGGATTGGTTAAACGGAATGCCCAAGCATTGGCGGCAAAACCGGCAGCGAATTCCTGATTCATTGAGCAAACACATTACCCCCGCAAGGGCGATCTGTCGCCCTTGTTCAGTCTCTAGCCTTTCCCCCGCGCGATTTTTGTTTCTTAATCCATGACTTTCCCGAAAGACTCCATTTATGCCTGCCCCATTGGCGAAGTCGGCGCTTTTAAATTTGACGAAACAGTAGCCGGCGTGTTCCCGGACATGATTCAACGATCCGTTCCCGGTTATAGCGCGATTATTTCCGCGATAGGGCTTTTGGCCGGACGTTTTGCCTGTGAGCATAGCGTCTGTTACGATCTGGGCTGCTCTCTGGGCGCGGCGACCTTATCGATGCGCCACCAGATTGAAACTGAAAATTGCCGGATCATTGCCGTTGATAATTCCGAGGCGATGGTGACGCGCTTTCAGCAAGTATTAAAAAACGACCAAGCGCCGGTTGCCGTCGATGTGCAGTGCAAAGACATCCGTGATATTGCCATTGAAAATGCTTCAGTGGTAGTCCTAAACTTTACCTTGCAGTTTATCCCGCTTGAAGACCGGATCGGTCTTTTGCAAAAAATCTACCAAGGACTCTTGCCCGGCGGCATTTTAATCCTGTCGGAAAAACTCAAATTCGACGATGAGCGCCAGCAGGAATTGCAGACCCAAATGCATCACGCCTTTAAAAAAGCGCAAGGCTACAGCGATCTGGAAATCAGCCAAAAACGCACGGCACTGGAAAATGTGTTGATTCCTGAAACCTTCGCCCGGCATCAGAGCCGCTTGCGGCAAGTCGGGTTCAGCAGCGCCGAAGTGTGGTTTCAATACTTCAACTTCGCTTCGATCATTGCGTTGAAATGATTGACTATCAACCTTTATACAATGCGCTGATTGATGCCAAGGCCGAAGCCTGGGCAGAGATATTGCCGGAGCAGCTTGAACGAGGTTTTGACCCAACCAAGCATGGCAATTTAGCTGAGTGGCGAGCTCTGGTCGATAGCGTGCCGCACATATCGACCGTACATCGAGAGCTGAATGCCGATGTAGTGCAAATAGGTAGTGCGGATGATTTGACCGAAGAGCTTTGTAGGGGCGACTTTAGTCGCCTTGGGCGACTAAAGTCGCCCCTACAAAGCCAATTAAAAGCCCTGCACCCCTGGCGTAAAGGACCCTACAACTTGTTCGGCATCCACATAGACACCGAATGGCGCTCGGACTGGAAGTGGAACCGGCTGAAAAACCATATCGCGCCGTTAGAGCATCGCTTGGTATTGGATGTCGGTTGCGGCAACGGCTACCATTGCTGGCGCATGCTGGGAGCCGGTGCAAAAACAGTGGTCGGCATCGACCCGATGATGCTCAACGTGATGCAGTTTCAGCTGGTCAGGAAATTGTACGGCGAAGCGCCGGTTTACGTTTTGCCGATGGGCATTGAAGACATGCCTTACGGCCTCAAGGCATTCGACACGGTATTTTCGATGGGCGTGCTCTACCATCGCCGATCGCCGATCGACCATCTGATGGAATTAAGGGATTGCCTGAAATCCGGCGGCGAGCTGGTATTGGAAACCCTGGTTATCGACGGCGGTCCGGGTCAGGTTTTGTTGCCGGAAGACCGTTACGCCAGAATGCGCAACGTCTGGTTCCTGCCTAGCTGTGACACCCTGATCGGCTGGTTAAAGCGTTGCGGCTTTAAAAATATCCGTGTGGTCGATGTGACCGTAACCAGCATTGAAGAACAGCGGACGACGGAATGGATGACGTTTCATTCACTGAAAGATTTTCTGGATGCGGAAAACCCGCAACTGACTTGCGAGGGCTTGCCTGCTCCGAAACGAGCAATTGTCATTGCAAATGTGGTTTAGACCGGAATAAGGAACAGAGTGTTGGAGTGCAGGCTTCGCCTGCCTTGCAAGCAAAGCTTGCACTCCTGAAAGTCCGATGGACAGGCGCCTTATCCAGCCTCCAAAACCCCCGGCAAAAAAAACTCACTGACCAGCATTTGCCGGTGCGCTATCGCGTAGACGGTTCTTCTGCCCCAGATCGGCTGGCCGATATGGCCTTCCGCTATCGCAGGCTGCGTCCAGGTCGGCGGATTAATCAAGGTGATATCCATCTCGATGCGTTCAAGCTTAGGATAGGAAAAAATCACTTCCCCCAGCGGGCGGCTGCCCAAATGAGCCAGGTTGCTTTTAGCCACTTTAATGGTTTTAGCCGGAATGATGGTTCTGGCTAAAATCAGCGGCTTGCCGTCGGCGTGGAGCATCACTTCACGGATCAGGCTGTATTTGTTTTCATGTAATTTAAGCAATCTGCGCTCGGTTAAAAACGGCGTATTCCATTGTTGCAACAGGATCTTAACGCCAATCGCATCGCCGTAATAATCGCGCAGACGCTGGGTTAGCGAGCCCGGTTCGTAGGTCCATGACTGAACGTTTTCAGGCAGTGTGTGGCGGGTGCCTGAGCGATTCTCAACCCATAAGGGTTCCCGGTTAAATAAAAAGCTCTTGGTAGACAACGTAAATTAAACCTCGGAATATTCGGTGGATGCGCCCAGCCAGCGATCGCATAAGGGCTGTATGGCTTGGGGCGATTGGGTTAAAAAGCGGTCGCCGATCTGTTGAACGGTATCCAATAACTCGGCATCCCTGACCAAATCGGCAATCTTAAAGTGCATTTGCCCGGTCTGCCGGGTACCCATGACTTCGCCGGGGCCGCGCAACTCAAGATCTTTTTCGGCAATGACAAAGCCGTCGTTACTGTCCCGTAAAACCCCCAGGCGATGACGGGCGGTATCGGACAATGGCGCTTGATACATCAGCAGGCAATAACTGTCGTCATTGCCGCGACCGACACGGCCGCGCAATTGATGCAGTTGGGAAAGCCCTAAGCGTTCCGGGTTTTCGATAATCATTAACCCGGCATTGGGCACGTCGACGCCGACTTCGATAACGGTCGTGGCGACCAGTAAATCAATTTGGTGATTTTTAAAAGCTTGCATGACCGCGTCTTTTTCGGCCGACTTCATGCGTCCGTGAATCAAGGCCACGCGTACATTCGGCAGGGCTTCGGTCAGCGTTTCCGCGGTTTTTTCCGCTGCCTCGCATTGTAAAACCTCCGATTCTTCAATCAGCGTGCAAACCCAGTAGACTTGTTTGTTTTTGCCGACCCAACCGTTAATTCGGTCGATCACGTCGGCGCGGCGTTCGGCGGGAATCACGCTGGTGACGATCGGTTTTCTGCCCGGCGGCAGCTCGTCGATAATAGATATGTCCAGGTCGGAATATTGCAGCATGGCCAGGGTGCGGGGAATCGGCGTGGCGGTCATCACTAACTGGTGCGGCCTGATGCCGTCTTGCTGGCCTTTTTCCCTGAGCGCCAGCCGCTGGTGTACGCCGAAGCGGTGCTGTTCATCGATAATAATCAGGCCGAGGCGATGAAAGCGTACGCTGTCCTGAAACAAGGCATGAGTGCCGATGATAATCCCGGCAGTGCCGTCCTCCAGCGCTTGTAAAACGGTTTTTCTGGCGTTGCCTTTGAGTTGTCCGGTTAAGAACACTACTTGAGTTTGGAAGCCTTCAAACCAGATGCTGAAGTTACGCATATGTTGTTCCGCCAGTAACTCGGTCGGGGCCATCACCGCAACCTGATAACCTGCAGTTAACGCCAATAACGCCGCGTAGGCGGAAACGACGGTTTTGCCTGAGCCGACATCGCCCTGTACCAGGCGCATCATCGGATGCTGTAGGCGGCAATCGGCTTCTATTTCCGCGATGACCCGTTGCTGCGCGCCGGTCAGTTTAAACGGCAGGGAGCGGATAAAATGATCGGCGGCTGTTTTTCCCTCCGCGCCGACCGAGAAAGACGGCGCTTGCCAGGCTTTGGTCTTATTGCGGGTTGTTCTCAGGATTAAAAAATGCGTCAACAGTTCTTCAAAGGCCAGCCGTTTTAGCGCGGGTACGCTGCCGTTTTGCAAGGCTTCAATCGATACCGATTCGTCCGGCGCATGGAGGGTTTGGATGGCATCGGCGAGGCTGGGGTAACGGTATTGCTTTAAGATCGACTCGGGTATCCAGTCGGTCAGCAGCTCGGGTTCGTGGCTGCAAAGGTTTAAGGCCTGTTTGACTGCCTTGCGGATGACATTCTGGCCGAGGCCTTCGGTCAGCGGATAAACCGGGGTCAAGCAAGATTCGGTGATGCAGGCGTCAGGATTGGCGATGACCTTGTATTCGGGATGAACCATTTCCAGTCCGGCAAAACCGTAGCGCACTTCGGCAAAGCAGCTGATCAAAGTACCGGGTTTCAGCGCGTTGTGCTGGCTGGCGGAAAAGTGGAAGAACCTCAGGTTGATAAAGCCGGTGCCGTCGCTGATACGGCAGATCAAGCTTTTTCGGCCTCGGGGTAAAATGTCGGTAAAGTCAACCTTGCCGCTGATCAGCACCGACATGCCGGGTTTTAGCGAACAGATCGGATAAACGCGGGTGCGGTCTTCGTAGCGCAGGGGCAGGTGAAAAATCAAGTCCTGAAGCGTGCAAAGGCCGAGTTTTTGCAAACGGTTTGCAGTTTGAGCGCCTATCCCGGTCAATATGCCGACCGGTTGATTCAGGGCGTTCGGCGTTTTCATGCGGCCATATTAATAAAACAGAACTTCTTCATAAAGATTTTAGAGGCGGAAGGCAAAGGGCGAAAGATGGCTGGTTCGCCCTTTGCCTTTTTTCATCCGTTTAAATCCGTAAATGCAGTGTCATTCAACAAGCCGGGTATTCCTGGGGCTTTAAAACCATAATCGCATCCATTTCCACATCGGCGGCTTTAGGCAAAGCGGCAACGCCGATAGCGGCGCGTGCGGGGTAGGGCGGTTGGAAGTAACGGCCCATGATTTCGTTGACTATCGGGAAGTGCGCTAAATCGGTCAAAAAAACATTTAACTTGACGATGTCCGAAAAATCGCCGCCCGCAGCTGTTGCAACCGCTTGCAGGTTGTCGAACACCTGGGTGATTTGCGCGCTTATATCGCCTTCGACGATGGTCATGGTTTCCGGCACCAGCGGGATTTGGCCCGAAAGATAGACCGTGCGGTCGATTCTGACCGCTTGCGAGTAGGTGCCGATAGCTTGCGGCGCTTTATCGGACTGGATAATTTGTTTGGTCATTTTTTTATCCTTTAGGCTTTAACGCGAGTAATTTTTAATACTATCGATAACTCTTTCAGGCGACGCATGATTTTGGCTAAATGCACCCGGTCTTTGACGGTTAAGGTGATTAAATCGACGCTAATGCGGTCATCTTGATCGACGACGTTAACATTTTCAATGTTGGAGTTCAGTTCGGAAATGGTCGAGGCGATGGTCGCCAGAGAGCCGCGTTGATTGAGTATTTCTATGCGGATTTCAACCGGAAAATCGCCGGCGGCGTCCTGGCTCCATTCAACATCCAGCCAGTTGGTTTGTTTTTTCCTGACCACGCTGCTGTTGCGGCATTCGTGATGATGCACGACGATGCCCTTGCCGGGGTTGAAATAGCCGATGATCGAGTCGCCCGGAATCGGTCTGCAACATTTCGCCAGGGTGATGACCATGCCCTCGGTGCCTTTTATGACCAGCGGTTTCTTTTGGCCCTGGTCGCCGTCATCCAGTTTGATGGTGGCGTTAATATCATCCTGGGCGATGCGCTTGGCGACCAGGAACGGCATCTTGTTGCCCAGTCCGATGTCTTCAAGCAATTCATCCAGCGATTGGTTGGACATGACTTGGAGCAAGGCCTGTATTTTGGCTTTGTCGATGTTTTCCAGATGCAGGTGCATGGACAGCAGCTCTTTTTCCAGTAAACGCCGACCCAAGTTAATCGCTTCCTGCTGTTTAAAGTGTTTCAGGTAGTTGCGAATGCCGGAGCGGGCTTTGGCGGTGATCACATAATTGAGCCAAAGCGGGTTGGGTCTGGCCCACGATGCGGTAATGACTTCGACGGTGACGCCGTTTTCCAGTTTGGTTTGCAGAGGCACCAGTTGTTTGTCGATTCTGGCGGAAACGCAGGCGTTGCCCAGATCGGTATGTACCGCGTAGGCAAAATCGATAATAGTCGCGCCGCGCGGCAGTTTAATAATCGCGCCCTGCGGGGTGAACACGAAGACTTCCTGCGGGAACAGGTCCACTTTCAGGTTATCGATAAATTCCAGCGAATCGCCGGCGGATTTTTGGATTTCCAACAAATCCCTCAGCCACTCGTTGGCGCGATCCTGGAATTTTTCGATTTTATTATCGTCATCGGATTTATACAGCCAGTGCGCGGCGATGCCCGATTCCGACATGCGGTGCATTTCATGAGTTCGAATCTGAACCTCAATGGGCACGCCGTAGGGACCCATCAAGATGGAGTGCAGGGATTGATAGCCATTGGCTTTGGGCAGCGCGATGTAATCTTTGAAGCGTCCGGGAATCGGCTTGTACAGATTATGCATAACGCCCAAAACGCGATAACAGGTATCGACATCGTCGCAAAAAATCCTGAATGCATAGACATCGAAAATGTCGGCCAAAGGGATTTTTTTGTTGAGCATTTTTTTATAGATGCTGTAAAGATTTTTCTCCCGCCCGGCCACGTCGCAGTTTAGACCGGCTTGTTCCAAACGATTTTTTATCGTGCTTTCTATGATGTCGACAATTTTGCGGCGGTTGCCTCGCGCTTTTTTTACCGCATTATTTAAAACCGCGTGCCGCATCGGGTACATCGCCTCAAAACTCAGCGCTTCGAGTTTTTGCCGGATATTGTTCATGCCCAGGCGATTGGCGATCGGTGCGTAAATATCCAGGGTTTCGCGGGCGATGCGGCGTTTTTTTGCCGCCGGCATGACGCCGAGGGTCTGCATGTTGTGCAGCCGGTCCGCCAGTTTGACGATGATGACGCGCAAATCCTTGGCCATGGCCAGGAACATTTTGCGGACATTTTCCGCTTGTGTTTCGGCATGTGATTTACTGTCGATTTTGCTTAATTTGGTAACCCCGTCAACCAGTTCCGCGACTTCCGTGCCGAACTGCTCAGCCAGTTGTTTTTTACTAACCGGGGTGTCTTCGATAACGTCATGCAGAATGGCGGCCATGATGCCGTTAGCGTCCATGCGCATTTCAGCAAGACTGATCGCGACAGAGACCGGATGGCATATATAGGCTTCGCCGCTTTTACGAAATTGACCTTCATGAGCATCCGCGCCGACTTCATAAGCGCGGACGCATTGGTCGATTTGGCTTTGATCCAGATAGCCGGACAAGGTCGCGCATAAACGCCGTATCAGTTTGTCTTGGGGGCGTTCCAGCTCGATCGGGTCGGCTATTTCCAGCATAGGCTCTATGAATTAGAACATTGGGTTATGTTGGTGATCGTGCGCTTCGCCGACACGATGCAGGGTAGCGATGTTTTCAGGCGAAACGTGGCCCGCGGCAATTTCGCGTAACGCGACAACGGTATCTTTGTCTTTGCCGCGCGGCACAAATTCAGTCGCGCCGTGGCTCAGTTGGCGCGCTCTGGTGCTGGCTAATAAAACCAGTTTGAAGCGGTTCTCAACATGTTCTAAACAATCTTCGATAGTGACTCTGGCCATTTTTAATCCTGATGCGTTGTAGTTAAGGCAAAAGGCAAAAGGCAAAAGGTGAAAGGCCTTGCGCCCTTCGCCTTTTGCCCTTCGCCTAACTGGTTAGCGTGATTTTAACACAGAAACAGCTGGAAGTTCTTTGCCTTCAAGAAATTCAAGGAAGGCGCCGCCACCGGTCGATGTGTAAGACACGTCATCGTTAATGCCGTATTTGTCGATAGCGGCCAAGGTATCGCCGCCGCCTGCAATCGAGAAAGCCTTGCTTTCGGCAATCGCAGTCGCAAGGGCCTTGGTGCCGTCGCCGAACTGGTCGAATTCAAATACGCCGACCGGACCGTTCCAGACGATGGTGCCGGCGGTTTTTAATATCTCGGCATACTGTTTTGCAGTTTCCGGTCCTATATCCATAATCATGTCATCGGCTTCGACATCGGCGACTTTTTTAACGGTGGCGACGGCGGTTTCCGAAAATTCCTTGGCGCAAACCACGTCGACAGGAACGGGAATATCGGAACCGTTGCTTTTGGCTTCCGCCATCAGCCGTTTGGCTTCATCGATCAGATCGGCTTCGTACAGCGACTTGCCGACCGGGAAACCGGCTGCCGCAATAAAGGTGTTGGCGATGCCGCCGCCGACGATCAATTGGTCGACTTTTTCCGACAGCGATTTTAATACCGTTAATTTGGTCGATACTTTGGAGCCGCCGACAATCGCAACCAGCGGTTTGGCCGGTGTTTCCAAGGCTTTGCCCAGTGCGTCCAGTTCGCTGGCTAACAACGGACCCGCGCAAGCAATCGCTGCAAATTTGGCTACGCTGTGGGTTGAAGCCTGCGCTCTGTGTGCGGTGCCGAAAGCATCCATCACAAATACGTCGCACAGAGTCGCCATTTTTTTGCCCAGCGTATCGTCGTTTTTGCCTTCGCCGGCATTAAAGCGCACGTTTTCGCACAGTACCACTTCGCCGGGCTGGATGGCGATGCCGTCGATCCAGTTCTTTTCCAGTCTGACCGGTTTGCCGAGCAATTCGGACAAGCGTTCGGCGACCGGTTTTAACGAAGACTCTTCGTCGTATTGGCCTTCATCGGGACGACCCAGATGCGACATCACCATGACCGCAGCGCCCGCAGCCAAGGCTTTTTCAATGGTCGGTACGCTGGCCTGGATGCGAATGTCGCTGGTTACTTTGCCGTTTTTAACCGGTACGTTCAGATCCTGACGGATTAATACCCGCTTGCCCGACAAGTCCAGATCTACCATTCTCTTAATTGACATATTACGCTCTCATTGTTGTGGGTTGGTTTTTTCTGATTAGCAAGATGCGTCAGCCAGCACCGTCATACTGGCATGGGACAGATATTTGCTCCTGCAATATCTGCATTCCCCACATCCCTGTGGGTTATGCCAGTATCCAGTCACATGGATGTGAATGCATGATTTGGCATATGCTTAAATCGAACGCAACGTACTGGATAAGTTGCCATCCATGGCTCTGGATTCCGGCATCCCTGCCGGAATGACGAAGTTTTTACGCTGTCTGAAGTATCTAGCTAATCAGGTCTTTTTTAAATTTAGTTAATCCTGCTTCCATTTGATCGAGCAACCGATGCTGTTGATTTGCTCTTTGGGACCGTGGCCGGTTTCGGCAATCAGTTTCATCGCCTCAAACAATTCCCGTTTGGTGCCTTCCGGCGCGCTTTCCTTGCGGCTGGCATCCAGCCGTCCACGGTATTGCAGTTCAAAGTCGGCATTATAGCCAAAAAAGTCCGGCGTACAGATAGCCCCGTAAGCCTTGGCGACCTGCTGGGTTTCGTCCAGCAAGTAAGGGAAACTGAAACCTAATTGCTCGGACAGCTGTTTCATGTTGTCGAAGGAATCGGCGGGGTATTCAACGGTATCATTGGGCATGATTGCGACTGTTTCAACCCCCAGCGCTTTAAGTTCTAGCGCATCCCTGACAATTCGCTCCTGCACGGCTTTGACATACGGACAATGATTGCAGATAAACATCACCAGCAGGCCTTTTTCGCCCATGCACTGTTGCAGAGACCAAGTGCGCCCGTCAACGCCGGGCAATTCAAAATCGATAGCTTTTTTGCCGAAATCGCAGATCGGCGTTTCCAGTGTTACCATTTTTGCACCTCAACTTTATATGAAAAAACGTAGGGATTATTCACCACGAAGACACGAAGATCACGAAGAAAGAATAAGTAGGGACCGAAGTTTGCATCTCGCTTCTGGCTTTTCGCGATGCCTAAGCAAAGTGGTTGCCGTTAATCAGTGCGAAACGTTTCGAACGGGACAACATGTCCCGTCCGGCTTGAAAAACATAAACTGTCAGAAAAACTTCGTGTTCTTCGTGTCTCGGCAACTGCTCCTGCGTTGCTCTACCTCCTGCATCCATGCAGTCGTTCGTGGTGAATACTTAACTCACCTACTATAAAGGCTTTATTGAAACAACACCGCCGCACTAATGACTATCGCACTTATCAGCATAGCCCATACCGTTCTGCGGTGATTGTTATCCATTTGTTGGCGCAGCAGCATTAATTCCCGGTTTTGCATTTCCGCATGCTGCTTGGCGTGGGCAGCATTGTCCAGCGCTTTATAAATCAACGACGGAATCTCGGGGAATTGCTCGGCAAAGTCGGGAAACTGTTTGATCAGTTTGTCGATTTTGGCTTTAGGGCCGACGCGCTGATGAAACCATTTCTCAAGAAACGGCTTGGCGGTTTGCCATAAATCCAGATCAGGGTAAAGCTGTCGTCCCAGGCCCTCGATATTGAGCAGGGTTTTTTGCAGCAAGACCAACTGCGGCTGGACGTGCATATCGAAACGCCGCGCAGTCTGGAATAAACGCAGCAACAATTGACCGAATGAAATGTCTTTCAGCGGTTTTTCAAAAATCGGTTCGCAAACGCTGCGTATCGCGGATTCAAACTCTTCTATCCGGGTCGATTCGGCGACCCAGCCCGATTCGACATGCATTTCGGCCACTTTGCGGTAGTCGCGATTGAAAAAAGCCAGAAAATTTTCCGCGAGGTAATGTTGGTCGGATAATGACAGTGTGCCGACAATGCCGAAGTCAACGGCGATATATTTGGCCGGCAGATCGACGAAAATATTGCCGGGATGCATGTCGGCATGGAAAAAATTATCCCTGAATACCTGGGTGAAAAAGATTTCCACGCCGCGTTCGGCGAGCAGTTTAAAATCGGCGCCGCCTTCTCTAAGCTGGTCGATGTTACCTACCGGGATGCCGTGAATCCTTTCCATGACCAGCACTTTGCGGCGCGTTAACGGCCAGTGAATTTCCGGTATGTAGATGACGTCGGAGTTTTCGAAGTTGCGGCGCAATTTGGCGGCATTGGCGGCTTCCCTGACCAGATCGAGTTCATCCAGCGTGGTTCTTTCAAATTCGGCAACGACATCGACAGGGCGCAGTCTTCTTGCGTCGGCCCAGAAGCGCTCGGCAAAACGGGCCAATTCATAGAGCAAGCCTATGTCAGAGAGGATGCGGCTTTCTATGTCGGGACGCAGCACCTTGACGACAACGTTTTCGCCGCTGTGCAGGACGGCGGTATGCACTTGCGCGACTGACGCCGAGGCCAGCGGTTCGGCGTCAAACTCGGCAAACGCGTCGCTGATCGACATGCCCAGTTCTGTTTCGATAATGCTGCGCGCAAGTTCGTTGGAAAAAGGCGGGACTCGGTCTTGTAGTTTGACCAGTTCATCGGCGATGTCATCAGGCAGCAAGTCTCTTCGGGTCGATAAGGCCTGGCCGAATTTGACGTAAATAGGCCCTAAGTCTTCCAGTGCGCGCCGGATTCTTGCGCCGCGGGAGTCTGATGAGTTTCTAAGCCAGTAGTTGGGGGAGAAAATCGCCAAGTAACGGACAGGCCGGAATAAATGGGTTTTTAAAACGATTTCGTCCAGGCCGTGAAAGACCAGAACCCAGTTGATATGGATCAGGCGCAATAATAATTTAGGGCGGATCACGAGTTACCTTTATTGTAGGGCGGGCTGTGTTTTTAAGACCTAAATTCACCACGAAGACACGAAGGACACGAAGTTTTTACCTTGGTTTTTTCTTCGTGCCTTTGTGGTGAATAATTAAGATTTATTTTGCAACGTACTTTTCAGGCGATCAATCCTGCTTTGCAGACGGTCAAAATCGGTGCGCAACTCATCAACCTGGGCGTAATAAATATCCGCTTCGGGCGCTGCCGGTAAATCGCGGGTTTCTTCCTGGAGGAATTCTTTGGCATTCAGCCTGAAAGTCTCCAGCGAATCCTTGCTCCAGTTTTGACCGGCACGGAAAAAATTAGCTACTTTATGCGCGATGATGTCGCCGGTGAACTGCGATAGCTTTTCTTCCAGATCGATGTCCAGTTTGGCGAACAGTTCCTGGAATTTGCGGCCGGTTTGCATGTCGCCTTCTATTGTCACCTCGCCTGAGAAAACGGAACGCATCGGTGTTGAGCTGAGACCCATCAAGCCCAGCGCCCAAATCGAACCGCTCAGGCGGGTGTCGGCTTGGCCTGGAAACTGATCCAGGCACTGAATGGAATCGGTCGTCGGGCACAGGTATATGATTTCATCAAACGGCTGAACGGTGACGGCAATGACTTTGCCGTCCAGCGGCGCTAAAAAATAGCCGCTGTCCTGATCTAGGCTAAGGTATTGATTAAGCGCGGTTTCCAGTGCGCCAATTAGCAAGGGCTTGATAGCCATACTAAATTTTATAACCTCTATGAACGGCGACGATGCCTTGTGTCATGTTGAAGTATTCGCAGCGTTCCAGACCGGCGTTTTCCATCATCTTTTTCAGCTCATCCTGTTTGGGATGCATGCGGATAGACTCGGCAAGATAGCGATAACTGTCTTCATCCTTGGCAACCACTTTGCCTATTTTTGGCAGCAGCTTGAATGAATAAAAGTCGTAGACTTTTTCGGTGATTTTATCGACAGGATGCGAAAACTCCAGCACGATCACGCGACCGCCGGGTTTGAGTACACGGTACATGGAGCGCAACGCGGCATCCTTGTCGGTGACGTTACGCAGGCCGAAAGCGATGCAGACGCAATCGAAAGTATTGTCTTCAAAGGGCAGGCATTCGGCATTGACTTGCGCATAACGGATATTGCCGACCAAGCCCCTGTCGATCAGGCGGTCGCGTCCGGTGCGCAGCATTTCCGAATTAATATCGGCCAGGACGACTTGGCCTTCGGAGCCTACGCGTTTTTCGAACAGCGTGGTCAAGTCGCCGGTGCCGCCGGCCAGATCAAGCACTTGCTCGCCTTTCCGCACATTGCTAAGTTGCACGGCAACGCGTTTCCAGATGCGGTGGATGCCCAGTGACATCAGGTCGTTCATGATGTCGTATTGTCCGGCAACGGAGTCGAATACGCCGCGGACCAGATTGACCTTGTCTTCTGTGGCGACTTGTTTAAATCCGAAATGGGTGGTGTTAGTGGTCATTAGTTGTACCTGTATGTCATTAAATAGTATTCCCGCGCTCGGCGCGGGAATACATCCTGAAAGCCTGTCTTTCGCCCTGTCGAAGGACTCGGACGGCGCGTGACAGTGAAATTAGTTTTGTAGCGGCTGTTTGCGTTTATATCCGGCAGCTTCCAAGTTATGGAGATAATTCGCCCATAAAGTCTGATATTCGGCACCCAGTTTATATAATAAATCCCAAGTATATATGCCGCTGTCATGGCCGTCGCTAAATACCAAGGCTATTGCGTAATGGCCTATCGGCTTAATTTCTTTAATTGTTACGTCTTCCTTGCCGACTTGCAGAACGTCCTGTCCGGGGCCGTGGCCGACCGCTTCAGCCGAAGGCGTGTAAACGCGCAGATATTCGCCCGGCAATTTAAATAGACTGCCGTCATCAAAACTGATTTCAACAATGTTGGAAATCTGATGTAGCTTGATTTCAGTCGGGTGGGTGTTGGCAGGTTTTACAGTTAGGCGCATGTAAGTTCGTAGATCTAATGTTATGGAAAAATCGATAAGCTCCAACTTGAAACATGATTTTGATCGATTCCAAAAAATTGGCATCAAGATCGTTGGCGTTTAACGTGTAGTTAATATGCATGGTGAGCCACTTTGTAACTACGCGATTTACAACACGCCTTCTTCCAGCTGTTCCAAGTAAATAAATTCGGGCGCTTTAACGCCCGCTTGCTTTCTTATTTTAACCAATTCGGCCGATTCAAAAAATGCTTTGGCATTGGCAAGTGATGACCATTTGGAAAAGTGGACGATTTTATTAGCATTGTTATCCAGTTTTAAAATCTGAAAACTGAGTTCGCCGGCGCATTTTCTAATGGATGCCGCGGCATCGAATATTTTTTTCCACGCTTCATAGTCTTCGACTTCGTGAATGATGAGTACGTATTCCATTTTCGTATCAAAAGCCTTAATTACAAGATGTAGCGACTCAAATCCTCGTCTTCAACAAACTCGGCCAAGTGATCATTAACATAAGCGGCATCGATCAGGATACTTCTCCCCATCAGATCCGGGGCATTATAGGAAAGGTCTTCCAATAACCGCTCCAGAACGGTGTGTAATCTTCTAGCGCCGATATTTTCGGTGGTTTCATTGACCTGCCAGCCGAATTCGGCAATGCGCTTGATGCCGTCGGATGAAAACGCTAACGATACGCCTTCGGTGCTCAACAGCGCAGTATATTGTTCGGTTAACGAGGCATGAGGCTCGGTCAGAATGCGTACAAAATCATCGGCTGAAAGCGGATCCAGTTCAACACGTATAGGAAATCGGCCTTGCAGTTCCGGGATTAGATCAGACGGTTTGGTCAAATGGAACGCACCTGAAGCGATAAACAAAATATGGTCGGTTTTGATCGAACCATACTTGGTGCTGACGGTAGTACCCTCAACCAACGGCAACAAATCCCGTTGCACGCCTTCGCGGGAAACTTCGCCGCCGCCCAGTTCGGAACGTTTGCAGATTTTGTCGATTTCATCCAGAAACACGATGCCGTTTTGTTCCACGGATTCTACCGCGCGTATGCGGATGTCATCTTCATTGACCAGTTTGGACGCTTCCTCATCCTGTAAAACCTTTAATGCTTTTTTGATTTTCATTTTGCGGGAGCGGGTTTTGCCCGAACCCAGGTTCTGGAACATGCCTTGCAACTGGCTGGTCATTTCTTCCATGCCGGGAGGCGCCATGATTTCAACGCCTACCGGTGCAAGGTGTACATCAATTTCAATTTCTTTGTCGTCCAGATCGCCCTCGCGTAATTTCTTGCGCATTTTTTGGCGGGTCGATTCTTCGGTGTCGGACAGCATGCCGCCATTTGCTCTGGGCAGCAGAATATCCAGAATTCTGTCTTCGGCGGCATCGAAAGCCTTGTTTTCAACCTTGTCCATTTCGATTGTGCGGGTCATTTTGACCGCCGTGTCGACTAAATCACGGACAATGGAGTCGACATCGCGGCCGACATAGCCGACTTCGGTAAATTTGGTGGCTTCGATTTTAATGAACGGCGCATTGGCCAGGCGCGCGAGGCGGCGGGCAATTTCGGTCTTGCCGACGCCGGTAGGACCAATCATTAAAATATTTTTAGGAGTGATTTCTTCGCGTAGCGCAGGGTCGACCTGTTGGCGGCGCCAGCGGTTGCGTAGCGCAATGGCGACAGCGCGCTTGGCATTGGCTTGGCCGACGATATGCTTGTCCAGCTCGGTTACGATTTCTTTGGGAGTCATTTGGGTCATTTGTCTACTCGTTAGGTTCGGCGTCGAGTTCTTCAATACGCAAATTGTGGTTGGTATAAATACAAATATCAGCGGCTATATTTAAAGACCGTTCGACAATTTCGCGGGCGCTAAGGTTGGTGTTTTCAAGCAAGGCACGCGCGGCAGCCTGGGCAAAAGCGCCGCCGGAGCCTATCGCCATCAAGTCGAATTCAGGTTCGATTACATCGCCGGTGCCGGAAATAATCAGCGATGTTCTGGCGTCGGCAATAGTCAGTAACGCTTCCAGTTTGCGCAAAGCGCGGTCGGTGCGCCAGTCTTTAGCCATTTCCACGGCGGCGCGGGTTAAATTGCCGCGGTGCTTTTCGAGCTTGCCTTCAAAATGCTCAAATAAGGTGAACGCATCCGCCGTTGCCCCGGCAAAACCGGCGATGACTTTATCGTGATATAAACGGCGCACCTTACGAGCATTGCCTTTCATGACCGTATTGCCTAATGTGACCTGACCATCGCCGCCGATCACCACTTTGTCGCCCCGGCGAACGGAAAGTATCGTTGTTCCTCTAAAACTCACTTTAAATATCCCAAAATTACCAAATACATAAGCTTAATTTTACATGGTCTGAATTTAAATGTGCGAAAAAATGAGCGCAGAGTCATATTAGCGCGCTGGGTACGGTTTAGTCGTGATTCAGGAAAATATGCTACGCTGGGCAAAATAGTCAGAAAAGGGCACTCTAATGGACGCACTGGATCAAATAGCAACAACCCTGGCATTAACTATGGGGTTGGCCTGGGCCAGCGGCATTAATCTTTACGCGACGCTGTTTACTCTGGGTTACCTTGCCAATACCGGCAATATCGATCTGCCGCCGGATTTGCAGATAGTCGCCAACCCGCTGGTCATGGCGGCGGCGGGATTCATGTATTGTATCGAGTTTTTTGCCGACAAAACGCCGGGCGTGGATACCGGTTGGGATGCGATACATACTTTTATCCGTATTCCGGCCGGAGCCATGCTCGCGGCCGGGGCGGTGGGCGACTTGAACCCTGCCGTTGAATTGGCCGCCGCCATCGTGGGCGGCGGCTTGGCGGCGGGTTCGCATGCGGCCAAAGCCGGAAGCCGGGTGTTAATCAACGCCTCGCCGGAACCGTTTAGTAACTGGATTGCCTCAGTCAGCGAAGATGTCGTCGTGATAACCGGCATCTGGGCATGTATTAATCATCCGATACTGTTTTTAATAGCGTTGGCGGGTTTTATCGTGCTGATGATCTGGCTGCTGCCGCGCATATGGGCGGGTGTGAAAAAAGTCTTTGGGGTTGTTGGTAAACTGTTCAGCAGCGAAAATGCCCCGACCGGCCAAAATCCGCCTCAATAAAAAACATTATTTATTGACTGACGGCTCATAATCGAGTCTAATGGCGCTCTTTTGTAGTTCCGCCCAGGTAGCTCAGTCGGTAGAGCAGAGGACTGAAAATCCTCGTGTCGACGGTTCGATTCCGCCCCTGGGCACCACTGCAAAAAAACAGCAATATCAAAAATGCCCAGGTAGCTCAGTCGGTAGAGCAGAGGACTGAAAATCCTCGTGTCGACGGTTCGATTCCGCCCCTGGGCACCATGAATAGCTTTAAAAAGGCCGACCATTGAGTCGGTTTTTTTATGCGCGAAGGTTTTTGGCTTTCTTGTCGGGGTTATTTCCGGAGCTTTTCGTAAGCTCGGATTGCTAACAGAAAAGTTTCAATGCCGAACAGCGGAATGCTTCGAAAGAAACCGCTATCTTGAGCCGTGGTTTGCGCGATACTGGCGATCCGGCTTTTCCGCAAAGCGCGTCAACATCGTCTTGTCATCAGTTAAGGCCGTGCTTGGTCGAGATAATAACCAAGCTCAACTGCGTTTTTTAGGTAAAATTGGTTCAATCCATTGTTGCTTTAAAAAACTCTAAAAAAACACCTGTGACGACTTTATTCCCTATCCCTGAAAACCATCCTCAACGTTTTGTACTGCACAACGAAGTCCACGCCCGAGCCCCTTCTATTGGCAGTTTACCGGTTAGAGCGAGTCATCTTGCGTTATTGCTGTCCAGTGATGAAAAAATGCAGGAACGTAAGCACTTGGCAGCGCTTTGCGAAAGATTCGCGGTCGCCCCGCCTGAAAAAGAAGTGGATCACTTCAGTGCGACCTTCAATTCCTTTCAAATACGTTGGGAGCAGCACGGCGAGTTTAGTACGTATAGTTTTTACGTGCATGACACGCCTAAAGATCCTTTTGCGGATTCGGCACTAAAAAAAGTGCCGGTGGATTGGATGTCGCAATTAACCGGGCAAGTTATTGTTGCGGCCCATACGACCATCGTCTGCGCTGCCGATATTAATTACGAAGAAAATACCGATTTAGCGGCACTGTCGGTCCACTTTGCCGACAACCCGGTTATCGGCTCTAAGGTGACCGGCGGCGCAGCCTCAGTATTCACGGATTTTCGCATTCACGTTGATGGCTTCAGTCGTTTTTTGATTATTAACCATGATTTAAGAACTGAGCAGGCGGGGCGCTTATTGCAACGGCTGTTTGAAATTGAAGTGTACCGGGTTATGGCGTTGCTGGCTTTCCCTATCGCACGCAAGCTGCGACCCGCATTAAACAAGTCCGACCGGCAGTTGTACACCATCACCAACGCAATGACGCTGCCCGATAATAATGACGGCGAATTATTGGATGAGCTGACCACGCTGGCCGCTGAAGTCGAAAATTATATATCCAGCAATCATTTCCGCTTTGCGGCCGCCGGCGCCTATTACCAATTGGTTCAGCAACGCGTCAACGATTTACGCGAAGTTCGGATTCAAGGCATTCAGACTTTGGGTGAATTTATCAAACGACGACTGGAACCGGCGATCAACACCTGCGAATCGATTTCGCAACGCTTCACCCAGCTTTCCGAGCGGGTCAGTAATGCGAGTCAATTACTGCGCACCCGTGTCGACATCATTATCGAGAAACAAAATCAGGGCTTGCTGACATCCATGGCGTTGCGGGCAAAGATGCAGTTGCGGATGCAACAAATGGTTGAAGGCATTTCGATGGTTGCTATCACCTATTATGCGGCCAGCCTTATCGGCAAAATAGCCGAGGCGCTTCATATGATGGGCTGGAAAGTCAGTCCGGAACTTATTGAAGGCATGTCCATTCCCTTCATTTTGGTAATTATCGCGATCAGCAGTAAGCGGATTCATAAGATCATTGCCAATACCACTGAATAACGAGATTCGGCAAGGGTGCTTGCGATGAGGCGCCAGGTTAAATCCGGAAGCGGCAGTGTTGTTGGGTTAGCGATTGAGTCCTCAAAAACCCCAGCGGGAGATTTCGAACATATAATCTTGTTTTTGTTTCGCTTTCATGTGTCGTTTATAGTTGTAAAAGGCCCGAAGCCCCTCTGAGCGTACGCGCTTCTCAGGGGTTGAATGTTTTGGAATTTTATAGCGTTGAATTCTAATGTCATCGTATAATCTGGAGTCTTGTCGGTTTAATTCTGCTGGTCTCATGATGTTAACTCCCGTTTCGTAAGGCTTGAGTTGAATGCATAGCGGAAAAGCTAAACACTAAGCCAAATGACCGGGTATCGGTATATCGCTAAATACCTAAATTCTGATAAATTGTTCCGGTGTGGAAAGAAGGGGGCAAAATATATCGCGGCTTCTGATGCGCTTATGTCGGCTGTATCTGTCTCAGGTCGCAGTAAAAAATAGCGGCTGAATTTGTTTTTTTCGAATAGTGCCGGTTTAGCGGGGGATTTTTGGCCCGGTTTGAAAGGTCAGCGGCCGTAACACTGGGCGGATGATTTAAAATTCGGCCTTGAGTAAAACATTAAAGACATCGATCAACAGATTAAAGAAGTCTGTTTTAAGCCAAAATAACACCCACGCCGGCAGAAAAACTGTCATGGCAAAAAGCAATAGCCGCAACAAACAGCGTAAAGAACTCTTTGATCGCCAGTATGAAGACGATGAACGCCGGGACGCTTTGATCGAGCAACTGGAAAGCAAGTTAAATCAAAAAACGGAAGTAGACGATTTGTTTATCATCCGCTGGCGTTTGTAATAACAGGGCTTGCCTGTTGTCAGGATGGCATATTGCAACCATAATGCAACTATAGTTCACGCCGAGGAATGAGTTATGCCTGCCCTGACCATTAAAAACATCCCCGAACCGCTTTATCAACAGCTAAAAAACGCCGCCGAATTGCATAGGCGGAGTATTAATAGTGAAGTTATTGTTTGTCTCGAAAAGACCTTAGCCGTCAGTAAAATAACGCCTGCCGACCGTTTAAGCCGCATTGAGCAATTGCGCTCCGGCATTAAAGCCAACAACATCACACCCGAAGATATTGAATTAGCCATTAACAGCGGCAGGCCATGATTGTTGCGGACACTAACATCGTCAGCTATCTATTTTTACCGACAGTCTATTCCGAAAAGGCGAGCCGACTTTATCTGCAAGATGCCGAATGGGCGGCTCCCAGCCTTTGGCGCAGCGAATTTCGTAATGTGCTGGCCCTGTACATCCGGCAGCAAATCTTAAGTTTGTCAGAAGCATTGGCAATACAAGAAGAAGCCGAAGCGTTAATGGCGGATCATGAATTTATTGTCACCTCCGTGCAAGTTTTAACGTTAACCGATAGCAGCAGTTGTTCGGCTTATGATTGCGAATTTGTCGCTCTGGCAAAACAGCTATCGATAAAGCTGGTGACGCAAGATAAAAAAATCCTGCGCGAATTTCCCGACGTTGCGTTATCGCTGGACGATTTTTGTTAACTAACTGTTGTGTATAAGCAAGTTTGCAGATGATTAACACCGCCAAAGGCCAGTTCAAAATCTTCTACAAAGAGGGGGCCGAACATCCCGAATACGTCCCTGATTTTGTGGTTGAAACGAAAGACTGTGTTTTGATGGTGAAAACCAAGTCGCAAGCGGAAATGGCGGTAAGGCTTGGAAGTATTTATTGATTCCGGATGATGAGGTGAAGGAAAATTTTCAGTTGGGGGATTATGTGCGGAGGTTTGAACGTTTGTGATTTTGTTGAACAGGCCGTTGATCCACTATTTGCCGATGGCGATTTGGACGGGGTAAGTGAATTTATCCGGACTTTCCAACTGCATGCTTGTGTGGATGTAGGATATAATTGATTTATATTCCAAATTTACTTAACACTCATAAATGGCTCAATTTTTTGAAATACACCCGGAGAGTCCGCAGCTGCGCTTGATACATCGGGCCGTAGACATCATCCGTAAAGGTGGCGTTATCGTTTATCCGACGGACTCGTCTTATGCGATTGCCTGCCATATAGGCGATAAGCAGGCGCTGGATAAAATCCGTCGGATCAGGCAGTTAGACGACAAACATAATTTTACTCTGGTGTGCAAGGATTTAACCCAGGTATCCATGTTCACCAAAATCAGTAATGACGCCTATCGGCTGATTAAGGCGTTATCGCCGGGAGCCTTCACCTTTATTTTGGAAGCTACGCGCGAAGTGCCGCGCCGTTTACAGCATCCCAAGAAAAAAACGGTAGGCATACGGGTTCCCGATCATCCTGTTGCGCAATTGCTGGTTCAGGAACTGGGTGAGCCCTTGTTTAGCTCTACTTTGATGTTGCCGGGAGAAGATCAGGCATTGACCGATCCTTACGAGATCAGGAATAAACTTGAGCATGAGCTGGATCTGATAATTGACGCCGGTATTATTGAGTTTGAGCAAACGACGATTATCGAGTTTTCCAGCGGCGGCGTTGAGATCGTCAGGCAGGGCAAGGGTCTTGCTCCGATGCTGGCGGGTTGAGGAGAAGGATATGATGGATGAATTGACACTGTTGCAGCGCATAGTCGTCTGGATCTTACCGGTGGTTTTTGCGATTACCGTGCATGAAGTGGCGCATGGCTGGATGGCAAAAAAATACGGCGATAACACGGCTTCGGTATTGGGTCGGTTAACGTTAAACCCGATTAAGCATATTGATTTGCTCGGCACTATTATCATCCCCGGTCTGTTGTTGCTGTCCTTTACCGGATTTATTTTCGGCTGGGCAAAGCCGGTTCCCGTCGATGCGCGGAATTTTAAAAATCCGCGGCGCGATATGGCGATAGTCGCTCTGGCCGGTCCTGTTGCGAATTTGTTGATGGCTATCGGTTGGGCGTTAATAGCCCGGATAGGGGTGACGATAGGTGCGCAAGCCGAAACTATCTCATTGCCGCTGATTTATACCGGGATTGCCGGTATTTCAATTAACCTGGTGTTGGCATTGGTTAATTTGTTGCCTATTCCGCCGTTGGACGGCAGCCGCATTTTGACGGGCATTTTGCCGAGTTATTGGGCGTGGCAATATAACCGATTGGAGCGCTTCGGATTTATTATTTTGTTGGTGCTGTTATACACTAATGTTTTGGGTTCGATTTTGGCCTATCCGATGTTTGTTGCGCAGAAAGTGTTTTTTTCAATTGCCGGGCTGTAGGTTGATTTTTACCCTGCTTTCCAGGTCCAGGTCCAGGTCCCGGTTCCTTTTGCCGTATTTCGAAGCATGAGCGAGAGTATCGATCAAAATACGGCTGAAGTTTCAGATCAATCGCCGGTAGTCTCTATGCAGCCATTCGCGATGGTTAACGGCGCTCCTTTTGATAAGCTGCCGGACGATCTTTATATTCCGCCGGATGCGCTGGAAGTGCTGCTCGATACCTTTGAAGGGCCGCTTGACCTATTGCTGTATTTGATACGCAGGCAGAATTTGGATATTGTTAATATACCGATCGCGCAGATTACTCATCAATACATCGCCTATATTCAGATCATGGGTGAATTAAACCTGGAGCTGGCGGCGGAATATCTGGTGATGGCCGCATTGTTGGCGGAAATCAAGTCGAGAATGCTGTTGCCCAGGCAGCCCGATGCCGAAGACGACGAGGAAGATCCGAGAGCAACGTTGATTCGCAGGTTGCAGGAATATGAGTTGATTAAAAATGCGGCCGAAGAAATTGATCAATTGCCGAGAATTGAGCGTGATATATTTGAAGTCGGCGTCGATGTTTCGACGCTAAAAAATGTCGAACAAAATTTGCCGGATATCCAGCTAAAAGAAATGCTGTTGGCATTTCAGGATGTACTTAAAAGAGTTGAGCAGCTCAGCCACCATCAAATTACCAAAGAGCCCTTATCTGTCCGTGAACGCATGTCAACCATTCTGGAAAACCTTAAAGGAGCGGATAGTCTCCTTTTCTCGCAATTATTTATCCGAAAAGAAGGTCGACACGGAGTCGTTGTCTCGTTTCTGGCAATCCTCGAGCTCAGCAAAGAACGACTCATCGATATTATCCAGTCAGAACCCTTTGCCGAAATCCGTGTCAGAACCGCCGGCGCCGGTAGCTAAGCGCGTACCTAAGTCCAAGCCTTCGCCGCCGCCCCTCGATAGCGCCTGTCCTGAGTGCAGTCGAAGGGATCAGGATAGGTCTTTTATAACTGAACAACGTGAAATTAATGTGGAAATTAAACGTGTAGTTGAAGCCATTTTATTTGCCGCCAATCGGCCTATGACCTGCAAGCAGGTGCAGCAGGTTTTTCCTGAAATCGAACAGCCGGAACTACAGGAAATACAGGCGGCTTGCGAGGCGATCAAAGAAGATTACAGGTTCAGGCCGGTTGAATTAAAACAGGTGGCCAGCGGTTATCGTTTTCAGGTCAGGAAGGAGCTGTCGCGTTGGGTATCGCGGCTGTTTGAAGAAAAGCCGCCAAAATATTCCCGTGCATTATTGGAGACTCTGGCCATTATCGCCTATCGTCAACCGGCAACACGCGGAGATATTGAGGATATTCGCGGCGTCGGTGTCAGTTCAAGCATCATTCATACGCTGCTCGAACGAGAGTGGATTCGAGTGGTGGCGCACAAAGAAGTGCCGGGCAGGCCGGCTTTATACGGTACGACTAAACAATTTCTGGATTATTTTAATATTACGTCATTAAATGAACTGCCGACATTGCAAGAGATTCAGGAGCTTGATTTGTCGTTAGATACTACGCAACAACCCATGCAGGTAAAGAGTGAAGAGCAAGAAACAACCGAACAAGTCACCCAAACAGCCGTCGGGCAGTTCAGCGAAACAGCCGAGCAGATCGCCGAAACCGTCGGGCAGGCCGCTAAAACCATCGCAAGGCTCAGCGCAACAAGCGAATAATTTCCCGAAGCAATCTGCTTCTTTGCAAAGGGGGAGGGGTGAGGCTAATCAGTCGGTCGACGGCGAACGTATCCAGAAAGTGCTGGCGCGCGGCGGCGTCGGTTCCAGGCGGGAAATTGAGCGCTGGATTGATGAAGGGCGGTTGAAGATTAACGGCAAGTCTGCCGGCTTGGGCGACCGATTGAAAGAGGGCGATCATCTGTTGATCAATGATCGGGTTATTCATTGGGAAAAGTTTGTCGAACAGCCTACCCGAGTGCTGCTTTATCATAAGCCGGTCGGCGAAGTGGTTACCCGTCGTGATCCGGAAGGTCGTCCGGTGGTGTTTACGCAATTGCCGAAATTGGCTGTCAGCCGCTGGATAGCGGTTGGCCGTCTGGACATCAATACGTCAGGATTATTATTGGTTACCAATAATGGCGAATTGGCTAATCGATTAATGCATCCGTCAACGCAAGTGGAGCGTGAATACGCGGTGCGTATTTTGGGCGAGGTTTCAGACGCGACCCTGGCAAAACTCAAGCAAGGCGTGGAGCTTGAAGACGGCAAAGCCAAGTTTGACGATATTATATTTTTCGGCGGTGAGGGCGCCAATAAATGGTACAACGTTATCGTTGCCGAAGGTCGTAACAGGTTGGTAAGGCGATTGTGGGAGTCGCAGGAACTTATCGTCAGTCGTTTAATGCGGGTGCGCTATGGGCCCGTGGTATTGCCGGAGCGACTGAAAGCTCGTGCGTTTTATGAGTTGACCGATAAAGAACTGGATTTGCTGTTTGAATTTGCAGGGATGGCAAGTGAAAAGCCTGTACACTTGACCAAGCCTGAAGTTAAAGCGCATAAGTCAGCAAAGCGATAACGGCGCGAGTCGGATTGCCCGCAAGGCGCGGGGCTGGGGTAATCCGAGCTCTGCCGTTAATTTATTTAGCCAAGACAACTTGGTTTCTGCCCTTATTTTTGGCTGTATACATGGCCTTATCCGCGCGCAGAATGAACGACTCGATAGTATCATTGCTGCGTAAGGTGCTGACGCCCAAGCTTGCTGTGATCTTGATGGTTTCCATGCCGTAGGCTATTGTATGATTTTCAATTGAGACGCGAATTCGTTCTGCAAGCAATTCTGCGCCGTTGGCGTCGGTATCGCTTAATAAAATCACGAATTCTTCGCCGCCATAGCGGAAAATAATATCGCTATCTCTTAGGTTTTCTTTAATCCATTTTGCACAAAAAGCCAGTGTGGTGTCGCCGCAATCGTGGCCGTAGGTATCATTGATGGTTTTGAAATGGTCGATGTCAAAGAAAATCAGCGATAAATTTTTGACATTGCGTATAGCAAGGCTCATTTCCCGTTTAATGGCGTCGTTGAATGACGCTCTGTTATTGGTTTGGGTGAGCGGATCCGTATGAGCCATTTTCAAAGCTTGATGGAATAAAGTTGCATTTTTCAACGGATAAATTAAACAGCAAAGCAGCGTTTCCAATAACTGGAGATCCGAATCGCTGAATCGATGGTTGCGCATCAGTTTTAATTTGCCCAGTTGTTGTTGTTCGACCTTAAGCGCGTAGCTGCAAGAGTGTCGTGTAAAAACTCCGCTTTTTACTTCCAGGCCAAATTCTTCATTTGTATAAACAAAGGCGCTATGAGGAATCTTATGGGCGATTTTACTGCTGAAGATCGCGATCAGTTCATTGAATTCCAACGTCGTTTGCAAGGCGCTACTAATGTCATAATTATCGAGGTTAACTGCCTTTGTTGCTTCAAAGGTGTTATTGCTGATAATTGCTAAGTTTGCTGATTTAGGGGTCATGGACGTTTCCTCGTAGATTGGAACTATTACGTTGCAATAACAAAAGCGAAGGGTATGCCATTTATTGAAATATCAATAATAATCAGTATATTGGTTTATATTTTTTGCTTTAAATTTGGTTGTTGTCATAAAATTGACGCGGTTAAGTGGCAAGAGATTGCCGGTGGAATGACTTAAGTGGCTGGTTTGTTGCCGTTATGTTTTATCGATTGCCGGGAAATAACGGGTAATGGCCGGTTTGTGTCTGCTGTTTGCGTTTTGGATGCGTAATCGATTGGTTGGTAGTCATGAATGGTTTTATAAGTGTGGAATTGATAAAAAGTCGCGCATTATTCATGAAGCAGTTAAAAAATAGATTTTAATGCTCAGCTAACGATTGATTGGTTCAGGATGCCCACTGTGTGCTGAATTTATGCCGGCGCCATAGATGTCCATGTCGACTATAAAATCACCAACATTGCGACAGGAAAAGATGATAGAATCGGCGGTATTTTTGAACCGTACTGCATGGAATTTAAAAATCATGCCATCAAATTAACAGCGCCCTGGATTGCTTAAGTAGAAGAAAAAAGTCTAGAACGGAACATGTCCATGAGCTAATTCAAATGAATAAAAAAAACACCTTAAATATTATTCCGGTCATTCTGTGCGGCGGTTCGGGCACAAGGCTTTGGCCGCTATCGCGTTCAGGTTTTCCCAAGCAGTTTTTAGTGTTATCGGGTACGACGAGTTTGTTTCAGCAAGCGGTGGAACGCATCAATGGTTTAGCCTCCGCTGAGATTGCGGTGGGGGCAACTTTAGTGGTGACTAACGAAGAACACCGTTTTTTGGCATTGGATCAGTTACGAGAGATGAAGGCTGTATCAGCCACATTGTTGTTGGAACCTGTTGGTAAGAATACGGCCCCCGCTTTAACGTTGGCTGCATTGCAGGCGACTGACAATGGGGACGATCCTATTTTGGTGGTGACGCCTGCCGATCAAACGGTGATGGATAGTGCGGCATTTACGCAAGCGTTGCAGAATAGTATTTGTGTTGCGGATACTGGGGCGATTGTGATTTTAGGCATTACCCCTGATAAGCCTGAGACGGGTTACGGTTACATTAGGCGTCAAGGTGAAGTGGGGCGGCATGGTGAATACGCTGTCGTCCAGTTTGCCGAAAAACCCAATCCGGAAATGGCGGAAAAATATCTGGAAAGTGGTGATTACCTCTGGAACAGCGGCATGTTTGTGTTAAAAGCGAGCACTTGGCTCAAAGCATTAAAACACTTCCGTTCGGATATTGTAGAAGCTACTCAGCAATCATGGACGGGTAAGGCGACGGACGCGCAGTTTGTACGTCCCAATTCAGGCGATTTTGCGCTTATTGCCAGTGATTCCATCGATTATGCTGTCGCAGAAAAGTGCCCCAATTCTCCATTTGCCATCAAGATGGTGCCGCTCGACGCGGGATGGAATGATTTGGGGGCGTGGGACGCAGTTTGGCAAGTGGGCCTGCAAGACAGCAATGGCAATGTGACGCAAGGCGACACATTAACGGCAGATACCTGCAACACCTTGATCCATGCCGGCAGTCGTTTAGTGAGTACGGTAGGCGTCAATAATTTGATTGTGGTGGAAACGGCCGATGCCGTGTTAGTGGCCGATCGCAATCAAAGCCAGCATGTTAAAAAATTGGTCAGTGCGCTCGAAGCGCAAGAGCGAACAGAGCATCGCTTGCCTCGCAAGGTGCATCGCCCATGGGGTTGGTATGACAGTATCGATGAGAGTGAGCGCTTTAAGGTGAAGCGTATTCAAGTGAAGCCAGGGGCGAGTTTGAGTTTGCAAAAACACTTTCATCGGACTGAGCACTGGATTGTGGTGAAAGGTACGGCTGAAGTGACGTGCGGCGATCAAACATTTATGCTGACGGAAAACCAATCGACGTATATTCCGCTCGGCGAAGTCCACCGTCTTCATAATCCAGGCACGATCCCGCTGGAAATTATTGAAGTGCAGTCGGGTAGTTATTTAGGTGAGGATGATATTATGCGATTTGAGGATCATTATGGTAGATAAAGCAAATAAGGCCGATCGCACTAAGGTTGCGCTTATTACTGGAATTACTGGGCAGGACGGCGCTTATCTGGCTGAATTTTTACTTGAAAAAGGCTATGTGGTGCATGGCATTAAGCGGCGCTCGTCGCTGTTTAATACTGATCGTATCGATCATCTCTATCAGGATCCGCATGTCAAGAATGCGCGCTTCTTTTTGCATTTTGGCGATTTAACCGATGCAACCAACCTGATTCGCATCATCCAGCAAGTTCAACCGGATGAGATTTATAATCTTGCCGCGATGAGTCACGTCGCGGTGAGCTTTGACACTCCCGAGTATACGGCCAATGCCGACGGTATCGGCACCTTGCGCATACTTGAGGCTATCCGTATTCTCGGCCTGGAAAAGAAGACCCGTTTTTACCAAGCGTCTACTTCCGAGCTTTACGGCCTGGTGCAGGAAACGCCGCAAAAAGAGACCACGCCGTTTTATCCGCGATCACCCTATGCTGTTGCCAAACTTTACGGTTATTGGATTACCGTCAATTATCGCGAGGCTTATGGCATGTATGCCTGCAATGGCATTTTGTTTAACCACGAAAGCCCAATACGTGGCGAAACCTTTGTTACTCGAAAAATTACCCGTGCCTTAGCGCGGATCAAGCTCAATCTGCAAGATTGTCTTTATCTAGGTAATCTCGATGCGCTACGTGATTGGGGGCATGCCAAGGATTATGTCGAGATGCAGTGGTTAATGCTGCAACAGGAGCAGGCCGATGATTTCGTTATTGCGACCGGAGTTCAATATAGTGTGCGGCAATTCGTCGAGATTGCGGCAAAAGAGCTGGGCATCCTCATCAAATGGCAAGGCAGCGGAGTAGAAGAAAAGGGTTACGATGAGCAAGGTCGCTGCATCGTTCAGGTTGATGCGCGTTACTTCCGCCCTACCGAAGTCGAAACATTATTGGGTGATCCGAGCAAAGCAAAAGAAAAACTCGGCTGGACGCCGAAGATAACTTTTCATGCATTAGTTTCCGAAATGGTGCGTGAAGACCTTAAGGCGGCTGAACGCGACGAGCTGGTCAAAAAGCACGGCTTTGCCGCTTACGATTATCACGAGTAAGTTGTTAGCAATGAATAAGCACACCAGAATATATATTGCCGGACACCGGGGGCTGGCGGGTAGCGCTATTATGCGTGAGTTGCAACGACAAGGTTACTCCAATTTGATAGGGCGCACCCATGCCGAATTGGATTTGGAAGATGCAACAGCTACTCACCAATTTTTCGAGCAGGAAAGTCCTGAAATCGTATTTCTAGCGGCTGCAAAAGTCGGCGGCATACATGCCAACAACAGCTATCCGGTGCAATTCCTGATGAACAATCTGTTGGTCGAGTCTAATGTCTGTCGTGCCGCTTATGCCTCAGGCGTGAAGCGTTTGATATTTTTAGGCAGTTCTTGCATCTACCCGCGTGATTGTCCGCAACCGATTAAAGAAGAATACTTGCTTACCGGACCGCTTGAAGCAACCAATCGCGCCTATGCCTTGGCCAAAATTGCCGGTATTGAAATGTGCTGGTCATACAATCGCCAATACGGCACGAAATGGCTGGCGGCTATGCCCACTAATTTGTATGGTCCGGGCGATAATTATGATCTGAACAATTCACATGTATTGCCCGCCTTGATACGTAAAATACATGAAGCAAAAGTTGCCTGGGTTGATGAGGTAGTGCTGTGGGGCAGCGGTACTCCCAAGCGCGAATTTTTGTATGTGGACGACCTGGCAAATGCGTTGGTATTTTTAGCGTCATTAGATGATGAGCGTTATGACGTGCTGGTCGAGCCGTCACGTTGCCCACTTATCAACGTTGGTTCTGGTGAAGATTTGACCATACGTGAGTTAGCGGAAACGATTGCTGAAGTAGCAGGTTATCAAGGTGGCTTTGTGCAGGACACCAGTAAGCCGGATGGTACTATGCGTAAAATTATAGATGTCTCGAAAATCCGTGATCTGGGTTGGTCGTCGGGAATCGATTTATCCAGTGGCATAGCTCTGACCTACGCAGATTATTTAGAAAGAAATCTGTAATGAAAGCAGCCATTCTTGCCTGTCGTGTTATAGAGTCCGGAGTTACTAAGGCGGCATGTGCCCCTTCTCCCTCAAGGGAGAAGGGGTCGGCACTTGTGTAGATACCCATGTCCAGACAAGCAAAGCAAATATGAAAATATTCGATACTTTTTTATTCTACAACGAACTGGATTTGTTAGAACTAAGGCTAAACACCTTGGGTGACTTAGTAGATTATTTTGTTATTACAGAAGCAAGAGTCACATTTTCTGGCAAACAGAAACCACTTTATTTTGCAGAAAATCGTAGTAGATTTTATAAATTCGAAGATAAAATAATTCACAATATTATTGAGTCAACTCCGAATGATTTTAATAATTTTATTGCACCAAACGCTTATTACACAAAAAGACAAGCATCCTATCCACATAAAAGCAACGGTATCCCGCTACAACAATTAAGCATTGATTTTCAAAGGGAAGTATTTCAAAGAGACTCAATTATTAATGGACTAATCGACATTGCCAAGCCGGTAGATTTGATTATCATCAGTGACCTTGATGAGATTCCAAATCCTATAGCGATTCAAAAAGTTATCAATGAATTCAAACCGGGGCACATCTATAATTTTTGTCAAAAATGGTATATGTATTATTTTAATGTATACTGTGAAAATGAATGGTTTGGCACTAGAATTTGTGATTTTAATACCTTAAATAGTAAAAGCATCGATTTGATGCGTTACCATTTAGAAGACCCTTCAAAGCAGCCGGGTCCAATTATTGAGAATGGCGGCTGGCATTTTAGTTTTCTTGGTGGACATGATAGAGTTAAGGAAAAACTGAGCGCCTATTCATACCAAGGTAGACGTACAAAAGTAATCCTCAAAATTCTTGATTGGCTATTCCCAAGTAGAATTAAAAATGCAATAAAAAATAATAAAGATATCTTCAATACAGGGAGAATATTTCATACCGTGCCTTTGGACTCTTCATTCCCTGATTATCTAAGTAAAAATTTGGATTTATATAAAAAATATATAAAACAATAGCGTATGACTCCTATTTTACCTACATTATTACGCTATATGAAAAAGGCTTTTGAATGCATCAATCTCGCTTACTGCGTAATATAGCATCGCTTGGCGTCCTACATGCCGCTAATGCGACAGTAGTACTCATTACGGTACCGTATCTTACTAGAGCTTTAGGAGTAGAAGGCTGGGGGCAAATTGTCTTTGTGCAAATGATCGTTAACTACTTGATATGGTTTGCCAATTGGAGTTTTCATCTTAGCGCAACAAAAAAAATATCCTCGAACCGAAACGACTTGAAACAAATTCAGGCAATTTACAGTGTGACTTTATATTCTCAATGGGTTTTAACATTCGTAGCTATAATCATACTGATTCTTTTAGTGGTTTCGATACCGTCCTTTAGAACTCAGGCAACTCTTTACCTGTTGGGTGTCGGTCTTCTAATCAGCAACGCATTGCAACCATTTTGGTTTTTAAATGGTATGGAAATGGTTAGGGAAACTGCTTTAATGCAGCTTGCTACTAAAGTTTTGGCTCTTCCTGCTATAGTTTTATTAATCCACAGCCCAAGTGATGCGTATATTTTTTTCCTGTCAAACACCTTAAGCGGTGTTGCAACAGGCTTGGGCTGCCTTTATTGGATAAAACTAAAATACAAAGTCCGCTTCAATTCAGTAAGTAGCATTCAGGTGATCTCAGAGCTGAAAGATGGGTTTGGCTTGTTTGTGTCAACTGTATGGGCTAATCTATACAGCTCGGTAATACCAATGGCACTAGGCCTATTTAGCGGACCGACTCAGCTTGGATACTACAACTTAGCCGACCGTGTCAGAGGAGCTGCTATACAACTATTGCATCCGGTGACCCATGCAATGTTTCCACATATGTGTCACTTGTTTGGCAATAACCCAATAGATGCATGGAAGTTGCTGAGAAAATCAGCAGTAATCATCATTTCAATTTCGGTAATAATCAGCTTAATGATTTACATTTTGGCGGGGCCGATAATACTAGCTCTTGCGGGCGCTGACTTCGGCTCCTCGGTGCAGCTTTTAAAAGTACTCGTAGTAACGGTGCCAATAATGACGGCCTCTGAATTTTTGATGTATCAGCTGCTGATCCCCTCAGGTCAAAATGAGTTACAGAACAAGTCCAGGCTATACACATTGCTGATTAGTGTCGCTCTAGTTTATCCTGCGGTTCACTTCGGTGGCTCAGTTGGTGCTGCATGGCTTAACTTTGGCGCTGAGACATTCATGGTGCTGATAGTCATTCTAGGCGTCCGATATAAAAATTTAATGCCAAAGAAATGACGATTATGAAAGTAAATCGATAAGGCAACTCGACGATAGTTTGCTAGGCACAATTTCAAATTGTTTTACGATACTACTAAATGCAGCATGCAATACTTGTGTGTGTTAATTTTTCAAGGAGATTTAAAGAATGGGTTCCACGCTTAAACAGATATTAAAAGATGAAAATTTAAACTTATCCTCGAATCCTTTGGGAACAGATAAAGGTGACTATAAATCATACATTGACAAATTTTATGAGACAAACTTTATTTCTAAAAAAACCAAGCCAATACGCCTGCTAGAAATTGGTTTTAGACATGGGGCTTCTTTAGCTTTGTGGTCTACTTACTTCACAAATGGGACGATAATTGGCTTGGATAATAGTTCCGATCCAGCTGTGCAAGAAGGGGCAAAGCCATTTGTGGATTGGATAAAGAAACGTAATGTAATCACGATATTAGGTGATGCGTATTTAACATCTTTTGCCAATACTATTGCTGATAAGTTTGACATTATCATCGACGATGGCCCACATACCTTAAGCTCCCAACAAATCGCATTGGAATTGTATTTGCCAAAATTAAATCTCGATGGTTATTTTGTTATTGAAGATATTCAACGTTTTGGCGGATTGACAATATTTCCATTATTGTCGAAAGTTCCTTTGGGATTCAAAGTGCGTTTTTATGATTTTCGGTTCCACAAAAATCAAAACGATAATATATTATTCGTTGTCGAAAATGACGGTAAATCTAATTTTATCAATAGAATTGAAATAATATTTATAGGGATTTTTTATGTGTTTGCAGAGCCTTGCTATCAAATGGCAAGGAAGTTGGTAAAGATTTTTAGATAGAATTTCAATTCCCTTTGCACCGTGTTGAATCCGTAATCTCAAATGAAATACAATATCGCATGATAGCAACTGAACTTTATGACGGACAAGGTCTTGGCAATCAACTATGGGTCTATGCAGCTGCCCGCAGCATTGCTGAACAACTTGGGATTGGCTTTGTACTGAAAGGTTATGAGCGTTTCAAAGGACGTGAATTTTTGGAAATTGATCCGATGGTTAATGTCACCGTAAAGGAACAGCAATACATAAATGAGTGCGCTGTTGATCGATTTTATGAAACCCAGTATTACGATGGCGACCTAAAGTATTTCTCATCGGGCTTTGATGAGAGGGTTAACCAGCTTAGAGGTCATGTTCAACTGGAAGGCTTATTCCAAAGTGAACGCTATTTTTTTGGTAACTTAGATAAAATTAATCGTTACATTAGACTAAAACAGGATTGGCTAACTAAAGTTACTGTACCAGATGATACCTGTATACTTAACGTCCGTGGTGGTGAATATAAGCGACATAAAAATCTAATACTTCCTATGAATTATTGGAAACAAGCAATCAAAAACATGAGCGACAACACAGAAACCACTAAATACCTAATAGTCACTGACGACACTAAATATGCACGCGCTATCTTTCCGAATTACGAGATTTTAAGTGGTGATATAGGCGAATGCTATTCTGCACTGTATAACGCTAAAAACTTAATATTATCAAATTCAAGCTTTGCATACTTTCCAGCAAAAATCAATCCACATACTCCTTATGTAATCGCCCCCATGTACTGGGCACGGTATGGTAACAAATTAAAAAGATGGGCTTCACCAGCCAACTTATATACCTCTTGGTTGTGGCAGGATGAAATGGGTACCTTGCATACCTATAATGATTGCACAAACGAATGTGATGCTACTGAACGTTACTACCAGTCACGCTATTTTGTACGCTCATCACATGATCAGCTACTTAAAAAAGGATTTAGACAGCTTATGCCCATCACTGTTCGCAACTACACCAAACGGTTTTTATCTATGGCTTTTCCCACCAAGTTTGGATAAGGTTACTTCACACTTAATCACTACATTTTTGTAAGATATGCGAGCACATAAGCCCTCTCCTATAACTAATTACTTAAGAAGAGTTTCTAGGTTCATGCCTCTGCAACTTTCAATATGCTTCTTGACTATTGCAGGCCTTATATTTTCGGCAGAAAACCTTCCCGACTATGACGCATACGGTTTAATTTATCAAATAGATGGTGCAAATTATATTCAAGCAGACAAAGATATATATTTTGCTGTATTTGTTGGACTTATTAAGTCTTTTGGTTTTAATTACGTACAGTTTCGATATATTACTTTTCTGATTTCTTTAGGGATGTTTTCATATTCTTTATCTAACATACATAATTGGCTTAAGCGTGATAATTTTAATAATGATCAGGCAAAATTATCAAAAATAAATCCGTTACTTATGATTGTAATCATGTCTGCATTTCTAGTGTTTTTATTGGAAATCTTTCTGGTAAGAATAAGGGCTGGAATTGCGATATCACTAATGTCACTTGCTTTTTCATTGTGTATTTCCATAAATAGAAAGAATCGCTTAATTAATCTTTCTCTAACATTAATATTAATGTTTATTTCATATGGGTTCCATTCAAACACAACCATTATGCTCGGCTATCTTTTATTTATGCCATTTTTACTTAGTTCATATACATCAAGCGCGAGTGAAAATAGCAAGTTATCACTTTCATTTATATCAAGATGCCTTTCTTATTCAATAAGCATTTTAGTATCCTTTTTGTTGATTTTAGTTGTTTCGAATATATCAGAGGACCGTGGCGAAGAAATGTTCTCACCTCTTAACGAATTTCGTTTTCTTTGTATATCAATTATTCCACTTCTATTAGCAGTTTACACCAACATCACAAATAAAAAATTTAAAGACATATACAGCTCATTACGCACTTCACAGCGAAGATTGTCTTGGATTAAAAATGCTACAATAAACTATATTTCTATTGCACTTGCTTTGTTTGTTATGTACTTTTCCGGATTAGTTAATGCTTCTGGCTCAGGTGAAGCTATAGTCCGTATATTCACGTTAAGCTCGGTACCAGCAATATTTGTTATTTTGCTTGGATCAAATAGATATTCGATAGTTTGGTGCTATATTTTATGTTCAAATTCATTATTTTTTATGAACACACTAGGTATTTTTCTGCCGGAAAGGTGATTCTTGAATAACAAAAAATCACCTCTTATTAGCATATTAATACCATCATACCAATATATTGATGGTATCTGCCGCAATTTAATACAACTTAGTATTATTGACGACTTTGAAGTAATAATTTTTGACGACTCTTCCAACAAAGAAATTGAAAATATTGTAACCGCCTGGAAGAAAGAGTCTTGCATAACAATTACATATCAACATAACACGCCTGCATTGGGAGCTATTTCGAACTGGAATGCACTACTTGATAAAGCCCGTGGTGAATATTGCCTTTTAATGCACCATGATGAGTTTCCACTAAGTGAAAACTTTATCAGTAATCTAATCACAACATTACGCAATCACCCAAAAACTGATATTGCTTTGCTTGACTGTATACTTATTAATCCAAAAAATGCGCATAATCGCAGACATCTACCAACATGGCTAAGAACATTAGTTCTCACACATTTTCCTAAATACCTATATCGACGCAATGTGATTGGGCCCACAGCTACATTAGTAATCCGTAGATCAATCTTTCCAAAATTCGATACCCGTTTACATTGGCTAGTAGACGTAGATGTTTACGTACAACTATTTGAAAAAACAAAAAATGTGTTGGTATGCCCAAACTTAAAGATTGGCTCAATTCTAGGTCGCGCTGACTCCATCACTGCTTTTCTTGGATCATCAACAGTTAAAATAAAGCAACAAGAGCTTATTTATATGCGTAATAAGTATTTTTCAGACACTATTTGGCTTGGTTCATTTAATCAAGAAACATTTATCAATAAACTACTTAGCAGTTTTGAAACTATTTGTTGGTATAATTTACGGGCTTTTACCAGACTTTTTTCCATAGCCTTCCCTCATCAAATTCCGATAAATAAAGTCAAAATAGCTTTAAATACTAAAGTTAAGATAGGGTCAAAAAATGATCATTTTTAATATTGTCGGTGGATTAGGTAACCAAATGTTCCAATATGCATGTGGACGTGCACTTAGTTTGGATCTTAAATTACCTCTTAAGTTTACTCAAGATATGTTTGAGATTTATAAATTACACTACGGCCCTGAACTTGAACGAGTATTTTCTCTAACGGTTGATGTTGCTCAACCATACGAACTGAAGAAAACAATAGGGATATTGCGAATCCACCCTTCTGTCAGGCGTGTTTTAATCAACAAACATTTTATCCCTATAAGAGGTAAACAACTCATAATAGAACCCCATTCAAACTATTGGAATAAATTGCCCGATAATGCACGCTTTGGTGGTTATATCCAGGGCTACTGGCAAAGTGAACTCTACTTTATAAAATACGAAACTGTTATTAGAAATGATTTCAAATTTAGAACTCAACTAATGGGGCGTAATGCAGAAATCGCAAGAAAGATACTTGATACACAATCAATAAGTGTCCATATACGTAGAGGAGACTATGTAACGAATTTAAAGACTCTCGCATACCACGGTGTATGTGAATTGGATTACTACATCAATGCAATCGAAAGTTTACGCAGTCGTATTCCACAGGCAAGCTTCTTCGTTTTTTCAGATGAATTTGAATGGGTTACTGATATGTTATTACCCCGTTTTCCGGATTTAATTCTGGTTAATCAAAATAAAAACGAATACAGTTACAATGATATGCATCTTATGTCTTTGTGCAAGCATCATATTATAGCCAATAGTTCTTTCAGTTGGTGGGGCGCATGGCTTAATGCTAGCCCGGCCAAAATTGTTATTGCGCCAAAGCAATGGTTTTCTAATAATAATGATACCCATGATCTTCTGCCGTCCTCTTGGGAGCGACTATAATTATGTCTACACCGATCTCTTTCCCAGGTGCCTTTACACTTTTGATGGCTGTTTATAAAGGTGATGATGTCGATTTATTCGAACGTGCTTTGCAGAGTGTATTTGACAACACATTGCAACCCGATGAATTTATACTAGTAGTGGATGGACCTATACCTAAGGCATTAAATCTTATAATTCAACTTTACCAAGAAAAATTTAATACACAGGTTATATACCTCCCTGTGAATAAAGGCCTTTCGCATGCCCTTAATGCAGGCTTAGCCAAAGTACGTACAGATTGGGTGGTACGTGCTGATGCTGACGACATTAATTTACCGGATAGGTTTATGCTTTTAGCCAATGTTGCATCAGGTACTGAAGCACCTGACCTGATAGGTGGTGCCATCAATGAAATTGATAGAAATGGAAACATCCTTACTACAAGGCGCACACCTCTGAGCCATTTTGAAATCGTGCAATTTGCTAAATATCGTAATCCTTTTAATCATATGTCAGTAGCCTATAGTCGCAAACTAGCATTACAATGTGGTGGTTATCCGCATATCTATTTAAGAGAAGATTACGCTCTTTGGGCCAACATGCTATCTAAAGGTGCTAAAACACTTAACCTACCTGATGTGTTGATCCATGCAACTGCTGGACATGATCTAAACCTACGCAGAGGGGGATGGCGTTATGCATGGGCTGAATTAGAACTGCAACGTCATCTCGTTAAATGTAAAATAAAATCCCCTTTTTATGCAATTGTACATGGCATAATGCGTGGCACTGTTTTTATACTTCCAAGTATTTTACGTGCAGCCATTTATAAGTTTTTTCTTAGGACTCCACAACTAAATTTATGAAACCAAATTTTTTTATTATTGGCGCACCTAAATGTGGCACTACATCATTGGCGACTTATCTAGGAATGCATCCTAATGTGTTTATGTGCTCACCTAAGGAGCCACATTATTTTTCTACTGACATCAACTGGCAACTAGTTAAAAATAAAAATGATTATCTAAAATTATTTGCTAAAGCAACAAATGATAATTTTGCTATTGGCGAGGGCTCAGTTTTTTATCTTTTTTCTCAAAATGCAGTGCCAAATATTCTTAAATTTAACCCCGATGCTAAGTTTATCGTAATGCTGCGTAATCCACTAGAATTAATAGTTTCACTTCATGCAGAAAATCAAAAATCTGGATCTGAGACACTTGTAAATTTTGAAGATGCATGGCGGGCACAATCAATTAGGAAGATTAATTCTTTATTACGCAACCCAAATGCGCATCAATATGAAGCAGTTGCAAAAACGGGCAATCAATTAGCTAGGCTGTACGATTTAGTACCACCTGATAATGTATGTATTATCCTTTATGACGATTTTGTAATAGATCCACGCGCATGTTACCTAAATGTCTTGGAGTTTCTTTCTATTGAAGATGATCACCGTAAAAATTTCGGAATCTATAATGAGAGGCTTGAATATCGTTCAATTTTTTTGAATAAAATCATTGTCTCAGTAAGTGATTTTATTGGATTGGCTAGTAGGTATCACATACCACTAAAAACATTTTCTGATATTCTTCGAAAATTCAATTCAACATCCAAACAACAAGTTGTTTTTAGCGACGATTTTAGACAAGAGTTAATTACGGTTTTCCAAGAAGATATATTACTACTGGAACGATTATTAAAACGTGATTTGTCTATCTGGTTACATTAATCATTCAGGCATATTTAATTTATAGATGTTTTTTAATTAATATATTTAGGATAAAAATAATGATTAATGTTATTGGTGGCAGTGGCTTTATTGGTACACGATTATGTCGTCGTCTAATTCAAAATGGAAATATTGAATTATCGATCATAGACAAAGTAATGAGTACAGCATTACCCAAAAAAGTAAAAATAGCTGACGTTTGTTCTATTGATTCCTTACGAAATGCTATTGCCGAAGATTCAATTATCATCAATTTGGCGGCTGAGCATAGAGACGATGTCAAACCACTGAGTCTTTATGACGACGTTAACATAGGTGGTGCCGTAAATATTTGCAACGTCGCACGCGAGAAGAAGGTTAATACGATTGTGTTCACAAGTTCGGTGGCTGTCTATGGTCTTGCGCCAATTGGCACAGATGAGTCTGGTCAGATTGCTCCATTTCATGACTATGGTCGCACTAAGTACGAAGCGGAACAGATTTACAAAGCTTGGCAAGCGGAAGAACCATCAAATCGTACCTTGGCTATTGTTCGTCCGACGGTGGTCTTTGGCGAGCAGAATCGGGGAAATGTGTACAACCTTCTTAGGCAGATTGCGTCAGGCCGGTTTGTGATGGTGGGTAGTGGTGAGAATTTGAAGTCTATGGCGTATGTTGAGAATGTCGCGGCCTTTCTCGAATACGCGTTAACTTTCAAACCTGGTGTACATGTTTATAACTATATTGATAAGCCTGATTTTACTATGAACACCCTGGTTGGGACGGTCAATCGCATGTTGGGTAAATCTGAAAAAATAGGTTTCCGTCTTCCCTATTCAGTTGGCATGATGATCGGTAAGGCATTTGACCTAATGGCCGCGCTCACTGGCAAGCGTTTGGCCATCAGCTCGATTAGAGTCAAGAAGTTTTGCGCCAATTCAATGTTCAATACATCAGTGGAGAAATCCGGTTTTGTACCCGTTGTGTCATTGACCGAGGCGCTGGAAAGAACTGTGCTCTATGAGTTTCTTGAATCACATGAGCATGAAGGTGTGTTTTATACGGAGTAAGATCACTTTCCTCATAGCGGGTCTTATCTACCACGTGTGAATAAAGGGGACGCTACCTTATTTATGTTATTCTCTAGGAGCCTGTCGGACTTATCAGCTATAAAGTCCGATCTCTAGTAAAATAGCCCGTCCTTCAAAATTTACCGCAACCTGATGTTATGAGCCGCTTTATCCAATTTGATCGAAACCAACAGTATTTACTACCGCCCTCTGTAGATGAATGGTTGCCGGAAGGCCACTTGGCGCGTTTTGTCGTAGAGGTGATCGACCAGCTCGATTTATCCAAATTGACACGGCGTTATTCAGGAAGTGGTTCGGCGGCCTATCATCCGTCCATGATGTTGGCCTTGTTGGCCTTGTTGGTCTACGGTTATGCCAGCGGCACTTTCTCCAGCCGCAAGATCGAGAGAGCGACGTACGATTCGGTAGCGTTCCGCTTCATTGCCGCCAACCATCATCCCGATCACGATACGTTAGCCCATTTTCGCAAGACCTTTCTGGTGGAACTGGAGGACTTGTTCGTACAAGTTCTAACGGTGGCTCACACGATGAAGCTGGTCAAGTTGGGACAGATTTCTTTGGACGGCACTAAAATCAAAGCGAATGCTTCAAAGCATAAAGCGTTATCCCATGGCCATATTGAAAAACTGGAAGCGCAGCTGCGCGAAGAAGTGCAGGCCTTGCTGAAAAAGGCCGCCGAGGTCGATCAGGAGGAACTGGCCGATGGCATTGATTTGCCAGCCGAAATTGCGCGGCGGGAAGAACGCTTGAAAGCCTTGGCCGAGGCTAAAGCCAAGATTGCCGAGCGGGTTAAACAACGCGATGAACAGGCCCTAAAGGACTACGAGGAAAAACGAACCCGTCGCGAAGCTCTTCGTGCGGAGGGTAAAAAGCCCCGCGGCAAAGAGCCGACAGCTCCCGAAACCGGCCCCAAAGCGAAAGACCAAATCAACCTGACTGATGAAGAATCGCGGATCATGCCGAGCGCCGACAGCTTCATACAGGGCTATAATGCCCAAGCCGCGGTCGATGTCGACACCATGCTGGTCATTGCCACCACCCTAACTCAGGACACCAACGACAAGCAGCAAGTCGAACCGATATTAAGCGAACTGGAGGAACTGCCCGCGCATTTGGGCCAACCGAATACCCTATTGGCTGACAACGGCTACTTCAGCAACGACAATATCCAGGCCTGTGTGAAGCAGAAGATTGAACCACTGATCGCATTGGGTCGAGAAGCCCATCACCTGCCACTGGAGCAACGCTTGGCGCCTGATGCGCCGGAACCTGAAACGGCCGATCCACTGGTTAAAATGGCCTGGAAGCTCAAAACACAGAAGGGGCGTGCGCTTTACGGAAAGCGTAAAAGTACGGTTGAACCGGTATTTGGGATCATCAAACAGGTACTGGGTTTTCGCCAGTTCTCCTTGAGAGGCCTCGACGCCGTAGCCGGCGAATGGAAGTTAGTGACACTGGCCTTCAATTTAAAGCGGATGCAGGTGTTGGCGGCAGGATAGCGGGAAAATAGCCCAAGACTGCTTTTGGCTGGATAAAACCGGCCACTTTACAAGGCAGCGTTGTGCCGGATGGTTCAATAATTCAAAAAGCAGCATCCAAAAAAACAGAGTGGATAAGCAATGAGCGGAATGGCGAGACCTATCCGACAGACTCCTAGGAGGCTGTCGGATTTAGCCGATCAAAAAGTGTTAAAATAGTCCCATCGAAACGCTGAATCAAAAACAAAAATGGCTACCCAATTCATCCTGATAGATCGCGATACCCCCTACATTCTACCGCCGTGTGTTCAGGACTATTTGCCCGAAGAGCACATGGCCCGTTTTGTTGTCGAGATTGTTGATCAACTGGATTTAGGAGCGCTATCAGCCGTCTATGCGGGCAAAGGAAAACGCCCGTATCATCCGGCGATGCTGTTAGCGTTGTTATTCTACGGCTACGCGACCGGCGTATTTTCGAGTCGCAAGCTGGAGAAAGCCACTCATGATTCGATGGCCTTCAAATACATCTGCGCCAACGAAAATCCAGATCACGACACTATCAACAGCTTCCGCAAACGCTTTGGCAAAGAGATTGAAGGCTTGTTTGTCGAGATATGGGTGCTTGCCGAAGCCTTGGGGCTGCTTAAGCTGGGCACAGTGAGCCTGGACGGCACAAAAATCAAAGCCAATGCCGGCAAACATAAAGCCTTGAGTTGGGATTACGCCAATCAACTGGAAGCCCGGTTCAAACAGGAAGTCGACACCCTGATGAAGCTGGCGGAAGCCGCCGATAACACACCCCTTCCCGAAGACATGGATGTGCCCAAGGAGCTTAAACGCCGCCAAGACCGATTAGTGGTGATTGCCAAAGCCAAGCAGGAAATCCAGACCCGCGCGAAAGTGCGTTACACGCAAGAAAAAGCCGAGTATGACGAAAAGCCGGCCAAGCGTGAAAAACACCTGAGTGAAACCGGCAAGAAAATGGGCGGCAAAGTCCCCCAAGCGCCTATCGATGCGCCTCAGGGCAAAGATCAAGTCAGCCTGACCGATGAAGAATCCCGCATCATGCCGACCCCTAATGGCTTTGAGCAAGCCTATAACGCCCAAGCCAGCGTTGATATTGCCAGCCACCTGATCGTTGCTCATCACGTCAGTCAACACACCAACGACAAACAAGAAATCGAACCCGCCTTAACCAAACGGGTACAGCTCCCGGAATGCTTGGGAACCGTTGACAACCTGTTGGCCGACACCGGTTATTTCAGTCAGGCGAATGTAAAAGCATGTGCTGATGCAAAGATAAACCCGTACCTCGCCCAAAAGCGGCAACGTCATAACCAAACCCTTGAAGCCCGGTTTCAGCATCAGTCGGAAATAGACGAGACTCCCTTGTCGCCGATCGAGGCCATGACCCATCGCTTACCAAAGCGGGCAAAGCGCTTTACGGCAAGCGAAAATCAACCGTTGAAACCGTGTTTGGCATCATTAAACATGTTCAGGGGGTCAGGCAATTCCATGTTCGAGGCCTGGAATCCGTCCAAAGTGAATGGAATTTAGTCTGTATAGGCTGGAATTTGAAAAGAATGCATGTATTGAGAGGGTAATAGAGGGAAAAAGAGCTTTGAGCCGGTCATAAAACAGAACCACGGGCATTAAAAATCCCAACAAACCATTTTTTTAAATTTTAAACGCGATTAGATGCGCGGGTAAGTGTTGTTAATCCGACGGACTCCTAGGGATGCCAATAGTACTCAGAACAGTATTTGCCCGTCTCCCGGAGGTTCCTCGCTGGCGTGGGTTCTGGATGGCTGGGAAGGTAAGCAATGGGCGATTGCGCTGGACGCGACGAGTTTGGGCGATCGTTTTGTCGTGCTGGCCGTCAGCGTCTTATATCGCGGTTGCGCCGTGCCGGTGGCCTGGAAAGTGCTGAAGGCGCAACGAAAACATGCTTGGAAGCCGGAATGGCTAAAGTTGTTAGCGCAATTCAAAAGGCGGGTGCCACGGGATGGTACCTTGGCAAGAACCTGTCGTCCAGCCAGAAAAAGCGCAACCGCAAACAATCCTCGGTTCGAGCCCGCGTAGAGCACGTGTTCCGTGTCATCAAACAACAGTTTGGTTTTCAAAAGACCCGTTATCGTGGTCTGGAGAAAAATGCATCGCAGGTCAACTTGCTGGTGGGACTGGCAAATCTGTATATGCTCAGGCAGCAGCTGATGGCTGCCTGAGGGCAAAATGCGTCTGTCGTTTCCCAAAAACGACAGGTTAACAAGAAAAATCGGGGAAAGCGGTTAAAAATGCCATTTATTGGGCTATCCCAAGTGGCAATTTTTGAAAAAAATAGGCTTTTACAGCGATGGTAGCTGGAATGCCATTTGTTCAGCTCTTCCCTAAGTATTGTACTGGCTAAATGGGTCAACCTTTTTAAGAATTGTAGAGTAAATGTCCAGTCGAGTTCATCTATATTCAAATCGTTCAATGCAAGAGAGGCAATAATAGAGGGTTTGAAATTATATTGAAACAGTATGAGCTCGCCACTCAAGTAAAGTTATATTTAATTTAATAGTTAATTGCTTCAGTAAAAAAAGATGTTCGCTAGATATTGAAGTACTTAAAATAACCTCATGTATATTGAGCTTTAGCGCAATTTTTTCAAGATCGGTAATTCCACCTAATACTGGTAAGCCAAAGGTATATTTGTCTTTGAGGGAGGGATTATCATCGACAAATCCTGCAATAAAGCTCTCTCCAAGTCTATCGGCATAATTCAGGTAGTGACTTCGTAAATATAAGCCGCCATGTTGTCCGGCGCCATACACTAAAACGTTCCGTCTTGGGGGGGCGTTATTATTTGGATTAGGATTATAGATACACCATTCACGAAACAAATGATAAATAGTCCTAATGCCTGAAATACCTAAAAGGGTAAAAAAATCAAATAATAAAATTTGATTCACGGTGATAAAGTTATTTCCATTAGGAGTGCTCATTAAAATAAAAGCTAAACTAAATAAAGAGCCGATAATAATAGCCAGAATTAAAAAAAAGTAATCTTTAAATGAGCTGTTACGCCATACTTTAAAGTATGCGTTAGATGCAAACATTAAAACAAATATTGGGAAAAGCCAAAAGGGTAGTATCTTGATCCATTCTGCGAATGAGTTAAAGGGTTGCTCGCCGTTTAAGACAATAGTGCCGGAAACCCACACCATGCAAGCCATCCATGTTAAATCAAATGTCAGATAAAGGGCCTGGCTAAAGTCGGTAAATATGGGGTGTTCAAAATTTCTGGAAAATAGCCTGCTGGTTTCCCATAATTCAATTTTTAAGATATGTCTAACCAGTAAGTATGATGCGATAATCAGCATGATTAAAAGCATGCCTGTTGCCAGCTCCCTGTAAACGAAATACATGATACCTAGAGCAACGATAACGATATTAACAGTATAAAGGATATAAGTTACATGGCTTTGTTTTAATCCTGAATCAAGTAAGCGATGATGTAAATGTTCGCGATCCGCACCCATTACGTTTATCGATATTTCATTGTTATTTTTTTCCAGTATTTTACGAATAGAACGTCTCCATATTGCTAGTAAGGTATCAATAACGGGTACTCCGGCAACAAAAAACAGGGAGGCAATTAACACTAAAAACGACCCTTTGCCGCCAGCATGCAAGCTAATGCTGGCAAGCGAAAAGCCTAAAAACATGCTGCCGGTATCGCCTAGAAATATTTTTGCCGGAAAAAAATTATAATGTAAAAAGCCTAAGCAACTACCGATTAGGGCTAAGCATATTAAAGCGTCTCCTGGGGAGCCGCGAAAAATAAAAACAACGGCTAATCCTATGCCGGAAATGAGTGCTAGCCCTGAGCATAAACCATCTAAACCATCGATTAAATTAAAGGCGTTAATAATGGAGAGATTCCAAAGAAGCACGAATATTATTCCCCAGAAAAAATTCAAGCCGAGTAAGTCATTTTGATAGCCGGATAAAAAATACAACAATAACGCGGCGAACGATTGGCCTGCCAATTTAATTATGGGGGATATATTAAAACGATCGTCAATTAAGCCAATGCAGAGTAAGCAAGAAGAGGCAAGCATAAACGCATGCCACCAATCTAAATTTAATTGTCCTGCAAATTGCGGCCATAGATAATGGTATAAAGCAAAACAAGCGACATGAAAGCCTAGAAAAACAATTGCCCCTCCAGCCAATGGCGTGGGTTTGGTATGCACACAGCGTTTATTGGGGTGATCTATGAGTCCAAGCGTGGGTGCAAATTTAATGAAGAGGGGGGTAAAAATCAAAACAGTTAGCAAAGAAACGCTAAATACGCCAATATATTTAATTAAATGCTGCATAGCTTAAAGTTTGAGTTTTATTTGTTGATGTTTGTGGTATTTATTATTGTGCTGTGACTTAATGCTAGAGTGGGTGGTAAGTGTTTTTTAGGTGGTCGGGCTCAAGCTGTATGTTAAGATGAATGGTTTTTATTCTTTTCGAGTTGGCTTGCTTTGTCCAACGGCGGCACCCATTATTAATGCGTAAGTAAATGCTACTGCCGGTATTTGCAGGCTAAAGTCCACTAAAGAGTGTGCGCCTACTAACAAACTTGCGGAAAAGCCAATGGTCGGGTAAATCCAATTTTTTCGCCTGATCCAAACGCCACGAAGACATATCAACGCTGTCCAAAGAATGGCTATAAACAAGGCCGAAGCTTGTGGTGAGCCTAGTTCAAAAATATTTTCTAAGTAAGTATTGTGTGCCATGTCGAAATATGCCGAAATAGTTTCATCTCGATATAGCTTGAAGCTTTTGTGGAAACTACCATATCCGACGCCTAGCCAGCGGTTTTCATCATTGGCCTTCGATAAAACGTCATAAACTAAAAAGCGCTCTTCGTTTTCGAGTAATGTAGAATCAATACGCTCGATTAATTTATCACCACTCTGATTCAATACTCCCCAAGAAACTACGATGATGACGGTCAATAATGTCATAATCACTGCATTATTTCTAATCTTGCGACTCAGGAGTACGATGATAAAAAACATTAATACAGCCAGTGCGGTACTTAAAAAACCACCACGAGACTGGCTTAAAAATAACGCTGTCGTAATAATAATGATGAGTAATATAGGAAGCCAGCCGCGCACAAGTATATGTTCAAACAAGTACTGTCTGCCATAGTGGCTATTAACGCCATATTGAAAACTGGACTGAATTTTTTCAAATAGCAATGGAAAGCTGGTTAGTAGTGTTAAGCCGGCATAAGTGGCATATGAATTACGATTAACAAAAGTGCTGTTCACCGCACCCATGGGTGCCCATGTATCAAACCATAAGAGAATGTTGTACTGACCTAAATAAACAATCAAGCCATAAATGGCGTAAATTAGCCCAGCATAAGCAATGCTTTTAAAGGTGAATGCGGCATGTTCGCTGTTACGATTAAATTGTAAGCTGATGAAAAATACTAATAGATAACTGCAAAGCTTCATTAGTGCGGTCATTGTTTCTTGTGGTGTTAGGCTGATGTGTGTCTTGATATGTCCGGGCAATTGTTCGCTGGCTAGCTGCCAGAAAGGATGTGTCCAACTATTCGGTGCAAAATTAGAGTGTTGCAGCAAACTCCAAGCAATTGGTACGCAGACTAGGTACAATGGATACTTGACGGGTTGTATGCTGATGCGCATTTCGGTGCGATTTAATAATACCGTAACAAAAACGATCAGGCCAATTAATCCCAATAGTATTGCATATAAACTCCAAGCCCACGGACGATTGGCGCCAAACGGAATGGGTGCTAAGAGTATTGCATATAAAAAAAAATTGAACATAGGTGTTAGCGTGGATGGAGCTGCTAAATATATTGACTGCTAACGCAGACTCTAAGTAACGTCAGGAAATAAGTTAGCTAACTTTAGTTTTTGCGCCCCCCTTGGCATTCTTTGTTAACGGGGGGTTGACGTTCCATAAGTACCTGCCGGCAAACCTTATAGTGACCATCATAGCGGGTGACAGGCTCTCATGGCAAATAAACTTTATTATGAGTTGTAATTCAAATACGAAGTTTGTCCAGTAGCGTTAGAAAGTCGAGTTTGTAAAAGGGGGTAGCTTAGTTGCTTTTTAGGTGGTATTTATTTGTGGCGAAATAATTTAGAGTCCAATTTTTGTAGTTGTTCAGGTTATCTGGGTTATTAGCTATTAGTTTGGCTGAGAGGCAGAGAGTGATGTCAGATTTCAAGCAGCTTAAATTGAGTTGTTGTCAGTCGGCACTGAAAATTGAAGGTCAAAACCATGGTGTTTTCAATCCCTATTTCCTCGGCGTTAGATGATGGGTCTAGACAATGAAAAAAAAATAACTATAATTCATCTAGACAATTAATAAAGTAAATTAGTAAGTTTACTTAAATGGGTGCATTTAGGGTGTTTTTTAATGATCACAGATAACTTAACAATTAAAGTGGAAGGTAGAGCGATGAATACATCAATTCAAAAATTCAGGATGATGCTCCTGATTATATTTTTGGGCGTGTCATTTTCTGTAGGTGCGTCTGTAGAAAGTGATGCGGTAAAGGCTGCTAAAGGTAAGACAAAGGAACAAATCGCCGCAATTGTTCAAGCGGCGGCGAAGGCTAATCCTGCACTGGCGGCAAGCATCGCGTTGGCGGTGACCAAGTCGCAACCTGCTTTTGCGGCTGCCATTGCAGCGGCAGCCTCTAAAGGATCGCCTGCTAATGCGGCAGCGATTGTTACAGCCGTTGTGAAGGAAGCGCCCAAATCCGCGTCCGCTATTGCCAAAGAAGTTGTTGCAGCAGTGCCTTCTAAAGCGGGTGCTATTACTAATGCAGCAGTCAGGTCTGCGCCTGACGCGGTAGCAGCTATTACTGAAGCCGTTGTCACGCAAGTGTTAGAGTCGGCAGCTCCTTCTGTTACTCAGCCGTCTACGACTAAATCAGAGTCGACTGTCAATAACATTTCTGTTACGCAAAATGTCATAACAACCAATTTAGAAAATAAAATTGCGGCATGCGGCACAAATACTACTTGTAAAGTTGCCGCCGCTGTGAGTGCTGTACAGTCATCAGGCACCAACAATGCAACTTTATTGAGTTTGTTAGCCTCTGCGATTATTGTGAAGGTGCAGCAAGTTAGTAATGACAGCTCTTTGATAACTGATATCAAAACATCAACACAACAAGCAGCAGCTAGCGCCAGCTAATGGGCTATAGATAATAGCTGAAAAAGACTCTCCTTTTGTCTATATTTGGAAAATATAATTTATGAATAAGAAAAATAACCTGTTGATCGTGTCGATGTTAAGCGTTGCCAGTGGTGGTAGTGCATGGGCTTACGATGCTAAAGACGATGCCGAAGTGGTTAAAGAGCGCCAGAGCGCTGAATATGCGCAACAAGGCATACGCACTGGTGCTTTTACTGTTTTGCCTAAAATGGATATGACTAACCAGTACGACTCCAACATCTATAAACGCGATAAAGCTTCGGCTCCGAACGCGGAGATTGATAGTTATGTTGCTCATTTTAAGCCCGGGGTGAATGTGCGATCGAACTGGAATCGACACTCGCTTAATTTGAAGTTTGACTCCGATTTGACGCAATACGCTACTCAAGGCAATCAAAATAACTATGAGGATTTATTTACCCGCCTGGATGGTAGGCTGGATGTCGTTCGCGATAGTCATTTAGATACAGGCTTTGCTTATAACAGTGTGCATGAAGATCGGGGTTCGCCTGATCAGATTAATGGTAAAACCCCGACTTTCTACGATACTAAGGCCATTGACGCGTTCTATACGCACAAATTGAACCGGGTGTCTATTAAAGGCGGGTTGGACACTATTCGCTATGATTATCAAGATGTACTCACTTCGTTGAATACGCCCCTACTTATGTCTACTCGGAATCATTGGGAATATGCTCCTTCCATTCGTTTGGGTTATGAAATTCAGCCGGAATATGAGGCTTTTGTAAAATTCATTTATAAAGAAGCTGATTATGACACCTTGACAAGATCAAGTGGTGCCGGTGTGGCCTATAACCGTAATTCGACTGGGTACAATGCCTTGGGTGGTTTGGCATTTGATTTGACTGATCTGGTCACCGGTGATATGTCTGTCGGCTATTTGCAGCGTAGTTATGTAGATAGCAGATTGCCGGATATTTCTGGAATTAACGGTTTTGTTAATTTGAAATGGCGGCCCACAGCGTTAACTACTGTTAACGGAAAATTTAGCCATGATATTTTGGAAACTACGCAAGAAGGTGTTGCGGGTACTTTGGCGAGTAGTATAAGTTTAGGTGCCGAGCACGAATTAATGCGCAATGTTGTTCTTAGTGCGGGTGGTAGTTTTACCAATAATGACTATCAAGGCTTTATTGCTCCGAATCTGGAAAATCGTAATGATAAGGTTTATGGGGGTAATGTCGCCGCTAAATATTTATTGAATAGAAACTTATCTACCGATTTGGCGTATAATTACCAAAGTCGAGATGTTAACTATGTGTTTAGTAACTATGAAGTGCATCAAGTTATGCTTAACTTAAGAGGTCAGTTCTGATCTATCCGTCATATATTCATGTGATAGTCCATCACCGTTTTACAATTATTGATGTTTTCAGTGAGAAAAAATGAGTCAGTTTCGTATTAAATTTTTTTCGCAACTGTTTTTTTGTGGTGTATTCTTTTCTGCGGCTTTGTTTGCCGCAGAAGATAGTGAGCAGCATGCGCAAAATCAGCAGAAAGATGCAGTGGCCAGTCAGGAGTATCGGTTGGGTTCTGGCGATTTGTTGAAGATTACGGTATTCAACCAGAAAGATTTGTCAGGTGATTACACTATTAATGGTGTTGGCCAAGTTTCGTTGCCGTTGATTGGCGATGTTAATGCCAAAGATCTAACCGCAAAACAGGTGGAGCAAGGGATTGCCGACAAATTAATGCCGGATTATTTACTTAATCCCCGTGTTAGCGTGCAAGTGCTGAATTATCGGCCCTTTTATATTTTGGGCGAGGTTAAGCAACCGAAGTCTTATCCTTATGTCGATGGTATGACCTATCTTAATGCTGTTGCTATAGCGGGTGGTTACACCTATCGCGCCAAAGAAGACCATGTCGTGGTGATTCGTATGAACGATCCGCAGAAACGAGAACTTACGCTCAAGATGGATGAGCGAGTGTTGCCCGGGGATGTGATTCACGTGAAAGAACGGTTTTTTTAGTTAAGGTATAGTGTGTTCGAAAAATATATTAAGCAATTTTTTAAAATTCTCCTGCTCCATTTTTCCAAAGAGAATAGAGATTATTAATGATCTTAATTTGGTATGCGTTCTGTAATTTTTGATCGGAAATGAATGTAGGTGATTAAAAAGTTAACTACATATATAACGTACCATGCCTCAATTTTGTAAGTAGTATTGAATATTAGGCGATAGTCGTAATTCGACTATTAGTGCGAATATTCCGGCTTATGCTTTCAAAGTATAGAATATCCCCATTTTTAAACACTATCGAGAAATCCGTGTACGATTCAAAAGAACAATCCTTGATGCCCAGCGAGTCACTGCAAAATGACAATTCAGAAATTTCGCTGAGCGATATTCTGCACACCCTTTGGCTGAGAAAACGTTTGTTGATGAGTGTGACGTTTTCGCTCAGTATTTTGGCGGTATTAATTATTTTCCAGTTGGTGCCTCGTTATACCGCGACTACACAATTACTGATTGGTATTAATGCTGCCAAGGTTGTAGACATTGAAGAGGTTATGACCGGTAACTTGAATGGGGATGCGGCGGTTATTGGCGAAATGGAGGTGCTTAAATCGCGTGAGCTGGCGCGTAAAATTATTGATATTTTACATCTAGAGCAATACGAAGAATTTAACCCGGATCTTAGAAAGCCTGGTTTTTTGGCGCAGTTTAGCATTAAAAATATTTTGCCTGAAGCTTGGCAAGAAACAATAGGGCTGGTTGAAATTGATAGTCATTCTGCTGAAGAAAAGGAAGAGGCTCATTTAACACGGTTAACCGATACTTTTCTTCGCAAGCTGACAGTCTCGCAAGTTAAACGTTCACAGGTAATTAATGTGGCGTTTGAATCTGAAGATCCTAAATTAGCAGCTAAAATCGTCAATGAAATTGCAGACAAGTATATTGTGGGGCAATTGCAAGCCAAATTTGATGCTACTAAAAAAGCTACTGATTGGTTAAATGACCAGCTTGGCGAATTAAAACAAAAGGTAGAGACTTCAGAGCGCGCTGTAGAACAATACCGCAAAACCCATGAATTGCTGGAAGTGAGCAAAGAAGTGGGACTTTCACAGCAACAAATGTCAGAAGTTAATAGTCAGCTAATTATTACTCGAGCACAAAGAGCGGAAGCTGAAGCTAAATATCAACAAGTAGAGGCTATTGCCCGAAGTGGACGTGATATTGACAGTGTTGCTGAGGTGTTAAATTCGCCTTTAATATCAAGTTTGCGTCAACAAGAATCGGAAGTGCAGCGCAAGTATTCGGAAATGCTGGTGGAATTTGGTCCGCGGCATCCGCGTATGATTCAAATGCAGGCTGAATTGGAAGATATTCAGGCAAAAGTGCGTTCGGAAGTTAAAAAAATTGCTGCGGGTTTACGTAACAGTATGGAAGTTGCGCGTGCGCGTGAGGGGTCGTTGTCAGGCAGTTTAAGGCAAATGGAAACCAAAACCAGCGGCAGTAATCAGGCAGAAGTGCAATTGCACGCTCTGGAGCGTGAGGCGACCGCCAATAAGGCGTTATTCGAAACTTTTTTGGGGCGTTTTAAAGAAACGGCTTCGACTCAAGGGATTGCCCAGGCTGATGCGCGGGTAATCTCGTTTGCGGAAATTCCGTTGATGGCTTCATTCCCAAAGAAAAATATGCTGCTTGCGATCAGTGTGATTGGGGCGATATTTTTTGCGGTATTCTTGGTATTTGTCCTTGAAATGCTCAATCCGGGGGTTCGTTCGCCCGAACAAATTCAGGCATTATTTAATATGTCCACGCTGGGTATTGTGCCTAAAGTAATGGATATGAATGTCGCTCCGCATCAATATTTACTGGATAAACCTCACTCAGCTTTAGCTGAGGCAGTGAATACGTTACGCATTTCACTCAGCTTGCTTAACCCGGACGCCCAGGTTAAGTCGCTATTGGTGACATCCTCTGTGCCAAGCGAGGGTAAGAGTACCCTCTCCTCCTTAATAGCCCGGCACTCAGCCAACGCAGGGCAACGCGTGGTCTTGGTTGACACGGATTTGCGCCGTCCGACTATTGGTAAAACATTTAACCTTAAAGAGAGTACGCTAGGCTTAACGGATTTATTGATGAATCACGATTTATCGCTAAATGAAGTGCTGGTTAATGATCCGGAGACGGGTATGAAGATATTAACCCGAGGCAAATCGGCCTATGTTAATCCGGTTGATTTATTTGCTTCTCTAAGAATGAAGTCGATCATTGATGATTTACGCGAGCAGTTTGATTTGGTCGTTTTGGACTCTGCGCCCATTATGGCGGTCCCTGATACTAGAATTTTAAGTGGATTGGTTGATAAAACTATTTTTGTATTAAATTGGGACTCAACACCGAAAAAAGTGGTACATAGTGCGTTGCATTTGTTAAGTAAGGATGGTCATTCTAATATTGCTGGAATCGTCTTGCAAAAAGTTAATTTGCAGCAATATGGTCGCTATGGATATGGGGATTCCGGTTATTATTATCATTATGGCCGTTATAATCAGTATTACACGAGTTAAAGATGTCAATGCAAAAAGCCAGCACATTGGGCGGTGAGCGAATTGTTGCCGGTTTTGGCGTAGTTGTTTGTTGCGGGTTATTAATGTTGGCTGTTCCTCGGTTTATAGCAAGTTTATATGCGCTTTATCCGGAATCCGCGCTTAAACAATCTGAGAAAAATCTTTCTCCGGAAATTTATGAAAAAAGTATCTCTCACTTAAGCCAAGCTTTAGCTTGGTATGACAATGCCGAATATTGGCAATCACAGGCATTGCTGTATTTATCACTGTTAAATACATCAACGTCACAGTCGCCCGAAAAAAGACAGCGGTTGCTTAAGCAAGCACATGCAGCGATTATCCAAGGATTGAAATTATCTCCAGTTGATCCTTATGCGTGGTTTCGATTGGCAGCAGTTGATAAAATGCTTAAGCTGCCGTCAGAAGAGATTATTAACGCATTACGATTATCTTTTTATGCTGGTCGAGTTGAGCCTGAGCTGTTAATGTCGCGTCTAGCATTTAGTTTTGATTACTATAATGAATTTAATGAAGAAATGCAGGGGCTGTGGCAAAAGCAAATACCTGTTGCATGGGTTTTTCATTCTGCAAAGCTAGTCGAATTTGTCGCATTGCACCCTCAGAGTAAACCGTTTGTCGAAGAAGCGTTTACCTACTCTCCCGATGACTGGAAAAAATTCTCTCTTGATCTTGAAATCTTTATTCAAAAAAATCCTTAATTCTAAGCAAAGTGAGTCTTTGCTCATTGGCTTACCAAAAAATCACAGGCTTTATTGCATTGGCGATATTCATGGGCGCTTAGATTTGTTGGAGGAGGTGCATCAGAAAATAGCGAGTGATGCGTTGAATTTTAATGGCATCAAGATACTGGTTTATCTGGGTGATTACGTTGATCGTGGTGTGCATTCTAAACAGGTTGTTGATTGTTTGTTGGGGAACAGTTTCTCTGATTTTGAAAAAGTGTTTTTATTGGGCAATCATGAGCAAGTGTTGTTGCAGTTTTTAAGGAATAAAGATCCCTCGGTTGCCCATGACTGGTTCAGGTTTGGCGGCTTATCGACCTTGGTTAGCTACGATGTGAAGGTTCAGGGCATACCTACTTCAAAAGATTTAGAGCGATTAAGGATTGAATTCAGAGAAAAATTGTCCGCCGCGCATCTAGGTTTTTTTGAGAATCTAGTCCTTAATTACGAAATAGGTGGATATTTTTTCGTACATGCCGGCGTTAAACCTAAGGTTAAGTTGAAGCGTCAGCGCCCCGAAGACATGTTGTGGATTCGTGAAGAATTTTTAAATAGCGACGTGTTTCACGGTAGAGTGATTGTGCATGGGCACTCTGTTACCGATGAGCCGGAGATAAGTCATAATCGTATCGGTATAGATACGGGGGCATATGCATCAGGAAGATTAACGTGTGCAGTTTTTGAAGATGCAGGTTGTCGGTTTTTATGATCTATACTATTGATCTGTCAGTGTTTTAATGGTGAATGATACAGTGCTGACCATTGTTCAGATTAGTTGCTCAAAAATTGAAGATAGTCTTTCCTTTGCTCGCATGCTCCACAGGGGAGGTATGCTTTATCCGCATAGAGCGCTTGTTGAATGGTTGCCTTCTTAAGTAAGCTTCTGTCCAGCGTTAGGTTTTGAATCTGCTTTCAAGGCTAAGTCTTTCTAAAAAGGTCGCGTGTTCTGGTTGTTTGAGATGGTTATTTTCCGGCCAAGGTGCTATTTTCGATAAATTTTAATGCATTTACCTTGGCGTTATATATAGGTCTAGCGAGGTATCTGGCAGAAGGGTAGGCCTCTTCTGCTTGGTATATTTTATGCCGTATAGAAATTTACTTTCTTCGTTTTCCTAAAAAACGGGCAAAATCAATAAGAAAGGAATATAATCGAATGGTGCCGAGGAGAGGACTTGAACCTCCACGGGGTTGCCCCCACCAGCACCTGAAGCTGGCGTGTCTACCAATTTCACCACCTCGGCAGAGGCTAGCTGTAAAAGCTAAAGTGAGCGCGAACTATACCTATCCTCTTTGTGTTTGTCAATTAAGTGTGAGATTTTTACCTACACTTAAATGCTTTCGAGTAAATGCAATGAAGTTAGCATTGAGTTAATGGGGAATAGTTTTTTACATAAGGCCCAAAAACTTTTCTCTTTCAATTCTAATCGATATACTAAGCCTATATAAGATATGTTTATTGTATCCATCTTCCCTTATTTAATTATTTAAATGACATTGAAGTCTAAAAAAGACGTTGATTTTAGTTCAACAAAAGATCCATATGCTCAGCGTGAAGCTGAGAAATATGAGAACCCTATTCCCAGCCGCGAATTAATTCTCCAATTTATCGAACATGCTGGAAAGCCGTTGCGCCGTGAAGAAATCGCCGAGGCGTTTTCTCTTGGCAGCGAAGACCAGCTGGAGGCTTTACGCCGCCGTTTACGGGCAATGGAAAGGGATGGACAATTACTGTTTAATCGAGGCAAGAAATATTGTCTGGTTAATAACGAAGATTTAATTGCCGGGCGTATTATCGGCCATGCAGACGGTTTCGGTTTTCTTAAGCCTGATGATGGATCGGATGACCTGTTCTTATCGCCACGGGAAATGAATCCGTTGCTGCACAATGATCGGGCGCTGGTACGTGTTGCCGGGGTCGATAAAAAAGGCCGAAGGGAGGGGGCTGTCGTTGAAATTCTACAGAGAAATACTCATCATGTTGTAGGACGGCTTTATAAAGAAGACGGTTTTACCTACGTGGTGCCGGACAATAAAAATATAGCTCAAACTATCCTGCTTCAAAAAGGCGGTGCCGGCAAGGCCAAGCAAGGACAGATTGTCGTGGCGGAAATTGTCGAGCAGCCGACTAAGCTTCGGCAGCCTATTGGGCGGGTTGTCGAAGTCATGGGCGAACATATGGCGCCGGGAATGGAAATCGAAATGGCGATTCGTTCACATGAACTGCCTAATCAATGGCCTGCTGAGTTGCTGGAAGAAATTAAACAGCTAAAAGCAGAAGTGCCTGAGTCGGCAAAAGAGAATCGGGTCGATTTGCGGAAAACGCCTTTAGTCACCATTGATGGCGAAGATGCTCGCGATTTTGACGATGCCGTTTATTGCCAAAAGACACCTAAAGGCTGGAAACTGTTGGTTGCGATTGCCGACGTTTCGCATTATGTGCAGATTAATTCGGAATTGGATAAAGAAGCGCAAAAACGTAGCACCTCAGTATATTTTCCGGAACGGGTCATACCGATGTTGCCGGAAATTTTATCCAATGGCCTATGTTCACTTAATCCTCATGTAGATCGATTATGCATGGTCTGCGAGTTACTTATCAACGAGCAAGGCCAAGTCACGCGGTCACGCTTTTTTGACGCGGTGATGAGTTCTCATGCGAGACTAACTTACACCGAAGTTGCAAAAATGCTTGTCGATGGCGATCGGGCACTTACAGAAAAATATAAAGCGTTGATGCCTCATTTGCAGGAGCTCTACGCGCTTTACAAGGTTATGAGGGTGAGTCGTGAACAGCGCGGAGCGATGGATTTTGACACCCAAGAAACCCGAATTGTTTTCGGTACGGAACGTAAAATTGAAAAGATAGTGCCGGTAGTGCGTAACGATGCGCACAAATTGATTGAAGAGTTTATGATCACCGCGAACATGGCGGCGGCGCGCTTTTTAAATAATAAAAAAATGCCCAAGTTGTTGCGGATACACGACGGCCCGAGCGTCGACAAGCTGCTTAACTTGAAAACCTTCCTTGGCGAGCTGGGTTTGAGCTTAGGCGGAGGCGCTAAACCGACGCCGCTGGATTATATGCAGCTGATCGAATCAATTAAGGATCGGCCTGATGCACATTTGATTCAAACCGTATTGTTACGCTCGATGTCGCAGGCTGTCTACAGTCCGGAGTTAAAAGGCCATTTCGGTTTGGCGTTGGAAGCTTACGCGCATTTTACGTCGCCTATCCGCCGTTATCCCGATTTACTGGTACATCGTGCGATCAGGCATTGTTTGCAGGGCAAGCCGGTGGAAAGCTTTTTTTACGGGATTCCCGACATGGTTGTGTTGGGCGAGCAATGCTCCGCCCATGAACGACGTGCCGATGATGCTACGCGGGATGTCGTAAGTTGGCTTAAATGCGAGTACATGATGGATAAGGTCGGTGAGGAGTTTTCCGGCATTATTTCAGCAGTTACTTCGTTTGGTTTTTTTGTCGAGTTGGCCGAAATTTATGTTGAAGGCTTGGTTCATATCAGTAATCTGGCGCAGGATTATTTTCATTTTGATGCCACCAGTCATCAGTTAAGAGGCGAGCGTACCGGCATTAATTACCGGCTGGGCGACAGCGTCAAGGTCAACGTCGCACGTGTCGATCTGGACGAAAAAAAGATTGACTTTGAGCTGGCGCAAAAACAAGTTATTAGGGATAAGCCTAAAAAGAGACGTCGCAAGAAGTCATGAATAAAGAGCTTTTTTTTAGGGGCTATATTGATCGGATTGCCGAAAAATTCAGTTTGCAAAAGCCATTTGCATTTGAAATTTTGGCGATAGCGGCCATTTTGGATTTGAGTTTTGATGAAGTACACGATCATGCGTCTACACTTGTAAAAGGTAGTGGAAGCAATGATGGTGGGTTTGATGGGATTTATCTAGAAGAAGACGAAGATGAAAATACCTTGCATGTATTTCAGATAAAATCATCTGATTCTGTTGGGGACAATGAATTAGCCAAATTCGTTAATGACTTTCGCACCGTATTTGTCTACGGTAATTCGTTAAATTTGCCTTTAAACGAGAAAGTCAGTTCAGCCTTGCAAACTTATCAAACGTTAGTTAGTTCAGGTCGGGTCGTTGAAACGCGTTTGTATTTTGTTTTTAATGGTGAAAAAGCCGGAGACAAAAAACCTCGAATTGATCGTCATGTTGAAAATACCGATAATCTGCAAATTTTTGATAGCCAGGATCTGTACGAACAAATTGATAGTCTGGTTGCTGAAAGAAAAAAGCGTAAGCCTGTTAGCTTCAGCTTCATGGCGGAAAAATCCAATATTTCTCTGCGTAGCGATCCCCAAGCGCTAATTTCATTTTCCATTCAAAATGTCAAAGCGGTTAATTTTCGTTTATCTGCTCTGGAGCTTTGCAAGCTGCTAGACCTGGAACAGCAATTAAACAAGCGTATTGATACGGTATTTAGTGACAATATCCGTGGTTTTTTACGTTATAACAAAACCAATAAAAACATCCGTGCCACACTATTGGGCGATGATGCAGAATACTTTCCTTTTTTAAATAATGGCATCACTATTATCGCCGAGCGTGTAAAAATCCCTAAAGAAATGCTGGCGGGATTTTATCCGCTTGGAGTAGTCAATCCGGTTATCGTCAACGGCTTGCAAACCACGCACGTAATTTATGAAATCTATCAACAAGACCGTAGCAAATTAGAAGACGTTTATGTGGTGGTCAGACTTTATGAAACGACCGACTACGAACTCATAGATAAAATTACCGAAGCGACTAACACCCAGTCGCCGATTAATTACCGCGATAAAATCAGTACCCGCCGTTTTAATGATTACACCAAAGAAATATTTGCCAATGCCGGTATCGGCTATTTGAGCAAGCGGGGTGAAACGTTTGAAAATAAATTGAGCATGTCTTTACAAAAATCGGTACACAGTGAAACCGTACTTAAGTTTTGGTATGCCACTTTTTATGAACACCCAGGACGGGCAAAAAGCGCAAAATCTAAGGTGCTTGAAGAGCTTTTTGACGCGACAACGAATAGAGGCAACATCCTATACCCTTTATTTAATGGTGACAAAGACTCTCCAGTGTATCGACAATTACTGGAAACATTTTGGATATATGAGTTTGTTGTTGCTCAACGCCAGAATCAAAAGCATGATTCTGATTTTGTGTTGTTTGCTGACGAACTGATGGCCTATGGTATTTATAAGCTAATGAAAAAATCCGGCGGCTTTGTTAAAGAGCGGATGGAAGATTGCTATTCGGCCGTTTATGCAGCTATTCCTAAAGGTATAGAGCTTGAGCAAGCAGAAAAGGCGCAAAGCAACTCGACCTATTCACACAATAGCTATTTTAAATCGTTTAGATCGCACTGGCTGCTAAATAAAGAATTAGCTCTCAGTCATACACCTAGCGATGATTCGATACCAGATTTATTATAAGTATATATGGATATGAAACTCACCAAACTCTACGGCCTACACTCGGTGCAAGCCGCACTCGATTACTCGCCGAAAAGAATCAACAAAGCCTGGATAGATGCGCAACGCCAAGATAAGCGGTTGGTGCAGGCGATTGATGGTCTGCTCGATCTGGGCATCGAACCGGAAAAAACCGACCGGAAAAAACTGGATCGTTTTGCGGAAGGCAATAATCATCAAGGCATCGTCATCGAAGTGGAAATGCCTGCCGAATTATCGGAAAGCGATTTAAAAGACGCTGTATTAACATTGCAGGGAATACCTTTATTCCTGGTGCTGGATAATGTTCAGGATCCGCACAATTTCGGCGCCTGTCTTAGAACCGCCGATGCTGCCGGCGTACATGGCGTGATTATCACCAAAGATAATGCCACCGGAATTACCCCGACGGTTTGCAAAGTAGCCAGCGGCGCGGCGGAAACGGTGCCGGTTTATCAGGTGACCAATTTGTCCAGAACTTTGCGCTGGCTCAAAGAGCAAGGCATCTGGGTCATGGGTGCGGCCGGGGAAGCCACGCAGACTGCTTATCAAACCGATTTTACGGTACCGCTGGCTCTGGTCGTGGGCGCTGAGGGCAAAGGCTTAAGACGTTTGACCAAAGAACAATGCGATGTGTTGGTCAAGTTGCCGATGCTGGGCCGGGTAGAAAGCCTCAATCTGTCGGTTGCAACCGGCGTGCTGCTTTATGAAACTTTACGGCAACGCTTGCTCGCCTCTTAAATAAGCAATGCAAGCAAAATCAACATGCACTTTTAAAGGCGCGGGTTTAAGCTGTATTCGCGACGACCGGGTTCTATTTGAAGAACTGGCGTTTGAGCTGGTTTCAGGGCAGGTTTTATTGCTGGAAGGCAAAAACGGCAGCGGAAAGACGTCGTTATTACGTATTTTATGCGGATTCCGGGAGCCTGATTCAGGCGCGATTTACTGGTGCGGCGACACGGTAAAAGACAGCCTGTTTTATGCCCAGATGGCTTATGTCGGCCACTTGGATGGCATTAAAAAAGAACTAACGGTACTGGAAAACTTAAAAATGTCGCTGGCTTTGAGTAGTCCCGGACAGTATTCCATTCACGCGGCTTTAGCCAAGGTGCATTTGGCTGGCTATGACGATGTCCTGGTTCAGGCTTTATCAGCAGGCCAGAAAAGGCGGCTGTCTTTGGCAAGATTGCTGATTACCGAAAATGTCTTATGGATTCTGGATGAGCCTTTCACCTCATTGGACAAGCAGGGCATCGCCCTCATTGAAACCTTAATGATCGAGCATTGCGCTAACGGCGGAATGATTGTTCTTACTTCGCATCATGACATAGACCTGCATGGTGTCGATATCCGGCGTACTAATTTATCCTGATGTCTTTATCCCGTGCATTTTTTGCCGTTATTCGGCGCGACCTGGTTTTGGCTTTACGACGCCGTTCGGAAATAGCCAATCCACTGCTGTTTTTTATTCTGGTGATAACCCTGTTCCCGTTGGGTATCGGCGCGCAACCGCATTTATTGCAGGCCATTGCGCCCGGCATTATCTGGGTTTCCGCGTTGCTGGCAGCGATGCTGTCGCTGGACAGCTTATTTCGTTCGGATTTTGACGACGGCTCGCTGGAACAGGTTTTATTAAGCCCGCATCCGACCTCGGTATTGGTGTTAGGTAAGATTATCGCTCATTGGTTGGTGACAGGCTTGCCGCTGTTGATTGTGGCGCCTTTGCTGGCGGTTTTTTTAGGTATGCCCAATCATGCTCTGGGCGTCCTGTTACTAACCTTGTTGCTGGGAACGCCGGTATTAAGCCTGATAGGCGCTATCGGCGTGGCGCTAACCGTGGGACTGCGTCGGGGCGGCATGATTTTGTCGCTGCTGGTGTTGCCGTTATATGTGCCGGTGTTGATTTTTGCCGGCAATGCCGTACAAATGGCCGGAAGTGGGCTGCCCGTCGATGCGCAGATTAATATTTTGATTGCCATTTTATTGATGGCTTTAGTACTGGCGCCTTTGCCGGTGGCGGCAGCATTAAAAATGAGTATTAATTGATAATATCTCGTAGAATAATCGGTCATATTATCGACTTTGGAAGAAATGATGATGGCATCCGCTAAATATTTGTCCGTTTTTGCACCCGCTACTCCGCAACAAAGAAAAGAAAACTTCGACGATTACTGGGAGTTTACCCAGCACCATGGTGGAGAATTGTTGGAAGACGAGAAGAATTTAGCCAAGAAAAGAGAGCGGCTAAAACATTTTCAAGATAACCCGGTTAAATTGCGTCGGCCGCTGGCCGATCCTGAGGCTTTTTATCGCAATTATGTTGAGATGCAAGACGACCCTAAGTCGCTGGATCGCATGACGTTGATGTTAACCGGCATCTACAAGTTTGCCCGGCATGAATGGGTGGGCATTAAAGGCGCTTGGGATGCGGTGCCGGATATGGCGAATTCACATACCGTAGAAGATAAAATCAGTCGCGTGCATTTGGCTGAAGAATTTTGCCATGTGCGCCTGTTTGATGAAATGCTCCGCACTTGCGGTTTGGATAAAGTGGAATGGGTGCCTTTAGGTCCGATCAAAGAAAAAATCTACGAGCAGTTCCCCAAATTACCCGGCTTTTTAATGGACACACCGGCGTTCGTCACCGAACTGATGGGCGTGACTTTCTATTGTCACTTACATCGCCTGTTTGATGATGTGTTGGCTGATGAGCCGGAAGTACGAGACCGTTTAAAAGAATTGCTGGATGAAATTACCATTGACGAAGTGGCGCATGTCGGACAGCGGAGAAATTTTGTCGGGCCGATAGGCATCAAAGTTTCAAAATGGTTAGTGAAGCCTTTTTACACGATGTTCTTTAACGATATTCCCGAAGTCGGGCAATTGTTTGATGTTGAGCGGATGATTAAAGACGGCGTCGCTTTTGATTTTAATGAATTGCCTGATTATATGATTGAACGCAGCTGGATTCCTTCATACTGCAAAGCCTGAAAACAGACTTTCCTTGTACCCTTCGCCTGATTTGCTATGTTTTTAATTCCTGATCCCGTAGTCCGCTTCTTTCACCGTATGGCCTCGCCGCCGCATTTTTACGCGTTCACCGAACGATTAATGCCGTGGCTGGTGGTTATTTTCCTGCTGCTGACAGCCGCAGGTCTTTATGGCGGATTGTATTTGGCGCCTGCGGATTACCAGCAGGGCGACAGCTATCGCATTATCTATATTCATGTGCCCAGTGCCTGGATGTCGTTATTCATTTATATGGTCATGGCGGTTGCCGGTGGAATAGGACTGGTTTGGCGTATCAAGCTGGCGGAGATTGTCGCGATCAGCAGCGCGCCGGTTGGCGCAAGCTTTACCTTTATCGCGCTGGTGACCGGTTCCTTATGGGGCAAGCCGATGTGGGGAACTTGGTGGGTCTGGGATGCGCGGCTAACGTCCGAATTGATATTGCTGTTCTTGTATCTTGGCGTTATCGGATTGTACGGCGCAATAGATGACAAGCGCACCGCGTCCAGGGCCGTGGCTATTTTGGCCCTGGTCGGCGTGGTCAATATTCCGATTATCCATTACTCGGTCGAGTGGTGGAATACCTTGCATCAAGGTCCTACGGTCACCAAAATGGATAAGCCGTCCATTCATGTCAGCATGTTGATACCGTTGTTGTTGATGGCGATAGCGTTCAAGTTTTATTACCTGATCGCGATGTTGCAGCGTTCGCGCACCGAGTTGCTGTTGCGCGAACGTAATGCGCAGTGGGTTAAGAACATGATTTCGGAGTCTAAATAATGACGATGCAGGAATTTTTCGCAATGGGCGGTTACGCCTTTTATGTCTGGACCTCTTACGGCCTGACCTTAATCGTGCTGCTCGCCAATATTATTATTCCGGTGGTGCAGCGCAGGCAGTTTTTACGCTCCCTGATGCTCAAACAGAAACGGCAGTAAATCATGAAACCAGCCAGAAAACAGCGTTTAATGCTTATCGGCCTGATGGTCATCGGAGCCGGGTTAGCCACCGGATTCGCGCTTAAATCCTTTAATGAAAATTTGATGTATTTTTTTTCGACCACCGATGTCGTCGAAGGCAAAGCGCCCAAAGACGCCTTGTTTCGTTTGGGTGGCATGGTCATCAAAGGCTCTGTGGAACGGCCGAACGACGGGCTGATGGTGCGCTTTAAATTGACCGATTTCAGTAAAGATGTGACCGTCGAATACACGGGCATCCTGCCGGACTTGTTCAGGGAAGGGCAGGGCATCGTTGCCCACGGCCGGTTAAATGCACAGGGCGTGTTTATCGCCGAAGAAGTGCTGGCCAAGCATGATGAAAACTATATGCCGCCGGAAGTAAAAGACAGTTTAAAAAATAAACCCGCGCCAGTTGCAGGCCAAAAATCATGATTGCGGAGTTGGGACATTTTTCGCTGATTCTGGCCTTATGCATGGCTGTTATTTTGGGGGTATTGCCGATCATCGGCGCTTCCAGGTCTATTTCCGGCTGGATCGCAGTAGCAAGGCCTGCCGCATTTGGGCAATTGTTCTTCATGGTCGTTTCCTACGGCTGTCTGACTTATGGGTTCTTGACCCATGATTTTTCGGTCAAATACATTGCGACTAATTCCAATACCGCATTGCCGGTTTTGTATCTGGTTTCCGGCGTCTGGGGCGCGCATGAAGGCTCGTTATTGCTTTGGGCGTTGGTGCTATCCTGCTGGACAGGCTTGGTTGCGATGTTCAGCCGTGCTATTCCGGATGTGACTGTCGCCCGCGTTTTAGGCGTGATGGGGCTGGTCTCCATCGGTTTCCTGCTGTTTTTGTTGCTGACCTCCAATCCGTTTGAGCGACTGTTTCCTGCGCCGTTGGAAGGACGCGACTTGAATCCCCTGTTGCAGGATCCGGGCTTGGCGATCCATCCGCCGATGCTGTATATGGGCTATGTCGGCTTTTCCGTGGCGTTCGCTTTCGCCATTGCCGCGTTGCTCGAAGGCCGCTTGGATGCGGCCTGGGCGCGCTGGTCTAGGCCTTGGACCAACATCGCCTGGATGTTTTTAACCATCGGCATCGCCTTGGGCAGTTGGTGGGCTTATTACGAACTAGGCTGGGGCGGCTGGTGGTTCTGGGATCCTGTCGAAAACGCCTCATTCATGCCCTGGCTGGTCGGCACCGCGTTGATTCATTCCTTGGCGGCCACTGAAAAACGCGGCGCATTTAAAACATGGACGGTATTGCTGGCGATTTTTGCTTTTTCGTTAAGCCTGCTGGGTACGTTTTTGGTACGTTCCGGCGTTTTAACCTCGGTACATGCGTTTGCCAGCGATCCTGCAAGGGGCTTGTTCATTCTGGTATTTTTGGCGATTGTGGTGGGCGGTTCGTTACTGCTGTATGCGATAAGAGCGCCTTACGTCAAAAGCAGCGCGACTTTTGAACTGGTTTCAAAAGAGTCGGCAATATTACTGAACAATGTGCTGCTGGTGGTAACGGCTTCCAGTATTTTGCTGGGTACCTTGTATCCGCTGGTGATTGATGCGTTGGGATTGGGCAAGATTTCGGTCGGCCCTCCGTATTTTAATGCCGTGTTCATTCCGTTAATGGCGCCGCTGGCGATTGCCGTGGGCTTGGGCATGCTGTTGCGCTGGAAAAGAGACAATATCAACGTGATTGCATTACGGGTGCGCTGGGTTGTTTTAGCCTGCGTCTTCGGCGGATTGCTGATTCCGTTGGGCATGCCGTTTTATTCCTGGGGCGCGGTTTTGGGCTTGACGCTGGCGTTGTGGACGGTTGCGATTACCGCGATGTCTTTTGTTGATCGCATGGGGCCGCAGGGATTCTCATGGCAACGGCTGCAAACCGTGCCGGCCGGTTTTTACGGCATGACCGTGGCGCATTTAGGTATAGCCGTCTTTGTGATCGGCATTACCCTGACCTCGGTTTACAGCGTCGAAAAAGATGTGCGCATGGCGCCCGACGACAAGCTGGATATGTCCGGTTATATCTTTGAGTTTCACGGCGTAAAACAAACCCAAGGCCCTAACTATGTTGCAGAACAGGCTTTCGTCACAGTCAGTTACGACGGCAAACAGGTTGCCAAGCTGGAGCCGCAAAAACGGGTTTACCGGGTGCAAAAAATGCCGATGACCGAAGCGGCTATCGATGCCGGATTGTTCCGGGATTTGTTCGTTGCGATAGGCGAGCCGTTGGGCAATCAGGGCGCATGGAGCATGAGGATTTATTACAAGTCATTCATCCGCTGGATTTGGCTGGGCGCGCTATTCATGGCTGCGGGTGGATTAATCGCGGCTTGCGATCAGCGGTATCGCATTGCAAAACCAGCACTGGCGTAGGGTGCGCTGTGCGCACCTTGATGGTATAGAAAAAATATAGTCCACGAAAAGCACGAAACAAAGTGAAAGAATCGAGTTCTCCTAAAATCCGCCTATTTGGAAAACGACTTAAGTAACGGTAATAATGAATCTAAAAAAACTTGAGATAACCAATTTTCGTTGCTTTGAATCGTTATCCATTGATTTGGATGAGCAATTGACGGTGCTGGTGGCGAAAAACGGGCAAGGAAAATCGTCGGTGTTGGATGCTATTCGTATTGGTTTGTGGCCTTTTGTCAGTGGCTTTGATTTGGCACGAAATCCAGGCGGCGATTCGGCAAATAACATCAGCATTGATGATGTGCGGATGACAAGAATAAAGCACGACTCCACAATTCGTCATGATCAAACAGCACGATATGATGAAATGGTACGCCAGCTTCCTTGCGAAATTACTTTAGATGGTGATTTGCCAATCTACGATGGTATTTTAGGCAAAGATGAATCGGAATGGCGCTGTAAATGGACGCGTATCAGGGATAGTGAAGCTAAAGGTACAAAAACTAAAGATAAATTAGGTGTTAAGTCGTTAAAAAATTTAGCATCGTTTGCTCAAAATCAAGTTAGAAGTCTTGATAACCCAGAAATTGATTTACCCGTTTTTGGTTACTACGGTACGTGTCGTCTTTGTAGTGAAAAGCGTTTAACAGAAAAGAAAAGCACACAAGACGCCAGTTTTTATATGCGCTTATTTGGCTATCGAGATTGTCTCGACCCTGCTTCTTCTTACAAACATTTTGCCGACTGGTTTACTTGGGTTTTTGAGTGCTATAGAGAGCAACAAATTAATGAGAAAGAAAATAGTTTGTCTGAAGGTGCATCCGATTGGAAAAATACTATTCATGTAGTACAAGGCGTCACTAACGCATTATTGAAAGAAACAGGCTGGCATTCTTTGGAATATAGTGTCAGTCATGGAAAAACATTAACCCTTAAACACGATGAGCAGGGTACTTTAAAAGTAAAGCAGCAAAGCGATGGTATTCGTGGTGTGCTGGCAATGGTTGGTGATATTGCTTATCGATGTATTAAATTAAATCCGCATTTGGGCTTGAATGCAGCAAAGGAAACAAGTGGTGTTGTTATGATCGACGAAGTCGATATGCACCTCCATCCTGCATGGCAACAAACGATATTGGGTAATTTAATCAAGGCTTTCCCTAAAATACAATTTATTGTTACCACCCATAGCCCACAGGTCATTTCAACCGTACCTGGACATCAAATCAGAATACTGGATGGTAATCAGGTTTATATCCCCGGAGAAGGTACGCAAGGAGCAGAAGCATCTCGTATATTAAATGAAGTATTTGGCGTTGAATTACGAGCGCAACATTTGGAAATAGTTCAAAAACTGAACCGTTATCTTGAGTTAATTGATAATGATAAATGGGACACCGAAGAGGCATTAGCATTACGTCAGGTGCTTGATGAGTGGAGTCGCGGAAATGAGCCGGAGCTGGTAAAAGCAGATATAGATATTCGCATGAAGGAGTTTCAGCGGCAATTATGAAAGCGTGTTTAAAAGGAACGATTCCCACTTTACTTGAACAATATCAAAGTAAAAATCCAAGCGCTAACTGGGAACAATTTAAAAACGAATGTCAACAAGGATACAAAGATGTTCAAGAACGATTGCAATTAGATCAAGGCAATCTTTGTTGCTATTGTGAAATTGATACAAAGCAGGGCTTAGGTGTTGGAAATGACGACTTTCGGGTTGAGCATTTTCATCCTAAATCTAATAAATCGGAAAAATCCAATGCCGACAATACAAGTCGTAATTGGGCATTAGATTGGCAGAATATGTTGGGGTGTTGTCATGGTGGGTCTATAAACACTGTAATAGATAATGAAATCCGATTTGTCCCGAAGCATGCTGAAAGGCATTCGGATATATTAAAAGGCAATTTGATTTGGGACGATGAAATTTTAAATCCGCTTAAAATTCCAGCGTTTCCGATATTATTTCAAGCCAACCGTAGGGATGGGAGTTTATCTGTGCATGAAAATAATTGCCGTGATGCTGGGATTGATATAGAAAAAGCTACCAACTGCTTGCATCCTGAAAAACTCAATTTAAATTCAGCTCAATTAAAGTCATTAAGAAAAACCGCATTGGACGCGCTTAATAAACAGATTGATGCAGCACTTTCGGCAGGTCTGACAATCGAAGACGCCAAATTGAACCTTGAAAACCTTGCTAAAACTGAATTACAAAAAGATGATAAAGGACATTGGCCGCGTTTTTTTACTACGATTAGAAGCTATCTTGGGAAAATTGCCGAAGATCATTTAAAAAATATTAATTACACCGGCTGAAAACAAACATAATGCTTAAATACATCCTCCCGTTACTATTATTTATCGTTCTCGCGGTATTTCTGGCGCTGGGCCTAAACCTTCATCCCGGCGAGATTCCATCGCCGCTGATCAACAAACCGGCACCGGCATTTTCTGCGCCCAAGCTGCAATCACCGGATGAAAAATTAACGCCCGCCGATTTAAAAGGCAAGGTCTGGCTGTTTAATGTCTGGGCGTCTTGGTGTACTTCGTGCCGCTCCGAGCATCCGATACTCAACCAATTGGCGCAAACCAAAGCTGCCGTTATCGTCGGCCTGAATTACAAGGACGAGCCTGAAGCCGCCTTAGGCTGGTTGGCGCAATTGGGTAATCCTTACGATGTCAGCATCATGGATCAGGACGGACGCATCGGCATCGACTGGGGCGTTTACGGGGTGCCGGAAACCTTCGTCGTCGACAAACGGGGCGTGGTTCGCTACAAGCATACCGGTCCCGTTACGCCGGAAGATGTGCAGCAAACTTTCCTGCCGTTGATCGCCAAGCTACAGGCCGAAAATTAATGAAGCATTTATCTATCGTTTTTCTGTTGTTACTGTCCGGCATAGCCTGTGCCGGTGTCGAATACCGGCAGTTTGCCAATCCTGAACAGCAAGAAGCTTATGAAACGTTGACTTCGGAATTACGCTGCCTGGTCTGCCAAAACCAGACCATCGCCGATTCCAATGCGGAACTGGCCGCGGATTTGCGCAGACAAGTCTACGAAATGCTGCAACAAGGCAAATCAAGGCAGGACATCGCCCAATTTATGACCGATCGCTATGGCGATTTTGTTTTATATAATCCTCCGTTCAAGCTCAAAACCGGCCTGCTGTGGATAGGGCCGGTGGTATTTTTGTTAATCGGTTTGATTGCGGTGTTTTTGTTTGCGCGGCGTAAAAAAACCGCCTCCGTCCTGCATTCCAGCACAGGGAGCGAGAACGCTGAGAAATTGGCGAAAATCCGTGATTTGTTAGAGAAGGGTGATCAGTCTTGAATACGCTATTTTTGCTGATTGTCAGCGTAATGATCTTAAGCGCTTTTCTGATTGTGTTGCCGTCGTTGCTGCAAAAACGTCCGCTTGCCGAGGCAGACCAGGATCAGCGTAATATCGCCATTGCCCGGCAGCGCTTGGCTGAGCTGAAGGAACAACTGCAAGCAGGCGCGTTAACTCAGGCGCTTTATGACGAGCAGCTGGTCGAGCTTGAACAGGCTTTGAGCGATGATCTCGACATACAGAGCCAAGCGAAGACATCGCCTACAGGACGTAGGCGAGGGGCGTTAGCAGGAGCGGAAGCTTCGAAATCATCTGGCCGTTGGATGGCGTTCGTGCTGGTTCTGGCTATCCCTTTGGTAGCGGGGGCGCTTTACTGGACACTGGGTAACTATCAGTCGTTAAGCCAGGTTGATCAACCTGCGGCTGCTAATCAGGCGGCGCCCGAGCTGGAACAAATGAAAAACATGGTTGCCGGGCTTGCCGAGCGCCTGAAAGAACAACCGAACGATGCGATGGGCTGGACGATGTTAGGCCGGTCCTACAAATATTTGCAGCAATATCCTAAAGCCGTCGAAGCGTTTGAACACGCCTACCGGTTAATAGGCGATCAGCCGGAAATCATGCTGCTGTATGCCGACGCTTTAGCTTTCGCCGATAACGAACAAATGGCCGGAAAACCCGCCGAACTGGTTTTTAAAGCCTTGGCGATGGAGCCCGATAACGTGACCGGCCTATGGCTGGGCGGCATGGCAAAAGCGCAAGCAGGCGATTTTGCAGCGGCAATGGCTTTGTGGGAAAAGCTTGAAGCGCAGTTGCCGCAGGGCTCGGAAGCCCAACAGGAAATACAGGTCCTGTTGGCGAAGCTCGCAACCCAGATGCCGGAAGGCGCGGTTCAAGCGGAATCAAAACCTGTGCTGCCGGCTAAAACAGCGAGCGTGGCTGTTCAGGTGAGCTTGGCGCCTGAGTTGCAACAATCGGCCGGCCCTAACGACACTGTTTTTATTTATGCTCAGGCCTTATCCGGCCCTAAAATGCCGCTGGCTATCGCGCGCCAACAGGTTTCCGAATTGCCGTTAACCGTCAATTTGACCGATGCGATGGCGATGACGCCAGCCATGAAATTATCGAATTTCGAGCAAGTCAAACTGCTGGCGCGCATTTCCAAATCCGGCGATGCGATGCAGCAGCCCGGCGACTTGATCGGCGTTATCGAACAGGTTGCGTTGACTGATAAAGCGGTCCATAAAATAGTTATCAATAACCAAATAAAATGATGGATCAATCTATACAATTCGATTTGGGCTTGATCAACCGTTACGACAAGGCCGGTCCGCGTTATACCTCTTACCCTACCGCGTTGGAGTTGCACCAAGGCTTTGGCGACAAGGAATACCGCCAGCACATCACAAAATCGAATGCCGCAGGCGGACCGCTGTCGCTGTATTTTCATATTCCTTTTTGCGACACCGTCTGCTTTTATTGCGCCTGCAATAAAATCGTCACCAAAAACCGCAAACATGCGGAACCGTACTTGGCGAACTTGTGCAAGGAAATTGCAATGCAGGGCGATTTGTTCGATTCCAGCCGGGTCGTCAACCAATTGCACTGGGGCGGGGGGACGCCGACTTTTTTAAGCTACGAGCAGATGCTTACCCTGATGGCTGCCACCCGCGAGCATTTCCATCTAAGGGACGACGACAAGGGCGAATATTCGATAGAAGTCGATCCTCGGGAAACCAACGACCGGACCCTCAAGCAACTGCGCGAACTGGGTTTTAACCGGGTCAGTTTGGGCTTGCAGGATTTCGACCCGGCTGTGCAAAAAGCCGTCAATCGCCTGCAAAGCGAAGAGCAGACCTTCAGCGTTTTAGCAGCCGCCAGAGCCGAAGGTTTTCGCTCGACCAATATCGATTTGATCTACGGCCTGCCGCTGCAAACGGTGGAGACCTTCGCCCTTACCCTGGATAAAATCCTGGCGGTAGAGCCGGATCGGTTCTCGATCTTCAACTATGCGCACATGCCCGCACGGTTTAAAACCCAGCGCCAGATTAACGATGCCGATATGCCTACTCCCGACGTCAAATTGGCCATTTTGCAAATGGTCGGGCAGCGGCTCACCGAAGCCGGTTACGTCTATATCGGCATGGATCATTTCGCCAAACCCGACGACGAACTGGCCGTCGCCCAGCGCGAAGGGCATTTGTATCGCAACTTTCAGGGCTACTCCACGCATTCGGATTGCGATCTGGTGGGCTTGGGCATTACTTCAATCGGTCGGGTTGGCGATGCCTATATCCAGAATGTCAAAGAGCTGGACGAGTACGAGCGGTTGATAAGCCAAGGACAATTGCCGGTATTTAAAGGCGTGGAACTGGATGATGACGATAAGCTGCGCCGCGCTGTGATCACTCAACTGATCTGCCATTTCGATCTGAGCTTTGCCGCCATCGAACAGCGCTTCGCGATTAACTTTGCCGATTACTTTGCCAAGGAGCTTGAGGCATTAGCGCCGATGCAGGCCGACGGTTTGCTGGTTTTATCAGCGGAAGGCATCAAGGTGTTATCGGTCGGTCGTCTATTGATTCGCAACATCTGCATGGTGTTCGACAAATATCTGGCGCAAAAACAACAACAATTTTCAAAAGTTATCTAAGCCGACTATGACTGACGAACGACTCATCGAATTGGAAATAAAAGCCGCTTATCAGGAAGATTTGCTGCAAGCGTTAAATAAAATAGTCGCCGGGCAGCAGCAACAGATAGCTCGTTTGGATGCTACATGCAGAATGCTCAACGAGCGGATTAAAAGCCTGTCTGTCGAAGCCGGCGCAGGAGAAAATGTTGATGAAGTGCCGCCGCATTATTAAGCGTGCAGTTTCACCACGAAGACACGAAGGACACGAAGAAACAACGTATATCTTACGGGGCACGGATGCGGAAATTTGAACCGGCGACATCAGACCTTCCAGGTTTTTAAAACCTGGAAGGTCTGACTTACAACGTTTATAGCTCCTTTAGCATAGGCCGAACAGTTACCAAAAAAATATAAACTTCGCGACCTTCGTGTCTTCGTGGTGAATAAAAAAATCGGCTACAAAACGCAGCAAAAAATCAGATATAACAATAATAATGAAGCAGACTATTCTCGTAAGCCATCCAGGCGATTTAACGGTTTCCTGGGCGCAGCAAATTGTCGATCAACATGACTCCAACACCGTCGTTGCCAAGGTGGATGTAGTTGCCGTTGACGTGGGCACAACAACGCGGGTTTGCGTCGCCGTCGAACATAACGGCCCGGAAACCCTGCCGACCCGGTGGTTTGTAAAACTGCCGTCATTGGCTTGGCGGGCGAGGATCATTACCGCATTGCCCAGGTTGCTGCAAACCGAAGTGCGTTTTTATAACGAAGTGGCGGAGGCGGTGCCTCTTAGCAAGCCTGTTTGTTTGGCTGCGCAAAGCCGGTTCGGTCGCGGTTCGACGCTGGTGCTTGCCGATGTGGCGGAATACGATGGCGTTCCCAGTACCGCCAGCGATACGTTGACATTCGCACAAGCGGCTCTGGTTGTCGAGCAGCTTGCCTGTAGCCATGCGCGGTTTTGGAATAACGTGCATCTCGACCCCAAATACCGCTGGTTGGCCGGACCGGTCCGGTTTGTAGAAGATGCGTTGGGTACGGCATTGGCCGTGCCGTTGATGAAACGCGGCTTGCGGCAGGCCGGGGCGCATATACCCTCCGTTTTGCACGTTCCCGCTATTCATTATGCCCGGCATCGTCGAACGGCGATGCGCTTTCTTTCCGACGCACCCAAAACCCTGGTCCATCACGACTGTCATCCCGGTAATTTATTTTGGGACAAGAGTAGAGCGAAGGTCGGTTTTCTCGATTGGCAATTGGTTCGCATCGGCGAGGGCGTCAGCGATGTGGCTTATTTTCTGTCAACCGCGCTGAGCATAGAGACACGGAGGCAGCATGAAGCGGAATTGCTCGCCAACTATGCGCTTATGCTGTCGGCCAATGGGGTCGATATTGATAAAACCCGTTTGATGCAACGCTACCGAGCTCATCTTGTTTATGCCTTTGAGGCCATGGTGGTCACGCTTGCGGTGGGCGGTATGATGGATTTGGATTGCAACCTGGAATTGATACGCCGAACGGCGGCAGCTGTTGATGAGTTGGATGCTTTTTCCGCCTTGCCGATATAAAGCCGGGTTACGCCGCGCCGGAGTCCGGATTAACTGATTGATTCACCACGAAGGCACAAAGTTTTGTGTTTTCCTTCGCGATCTTCGTGCCTTCGTGGCGAATAAAAAATATTAAAAAGACTTTTGACGGCTGCTTAGGCTGAGTGGCTATGCCCGCAACAACACCAAAACCGCTCCGGTTCCGCCGTCTTTGGGCGACGCCGAGCAAAAGGCTTGAACGTCTTGGTGTTGCCTGAGCCATAAGTTGAGGTTGTTCTTGAGTACGGGATGGTTGCCTTCCGAACGATAACCTTTGCCGTGGACGATATGAACGCAGCGGTAGCCTCTTGCTACGCTGTCATGCAAAAAATTCAGCAGTTGCTGTTTTGCGGCATTGCTGTTCAGTCCATGCAGGTCGATTTCCGCTTCCTGTTCGAACTGGCCTTTGCGCAGTTTTTTTAGGACGTTGTGCTGTAGCCCAGGCGCGGTAAAGCTTAGCGAGTCTTCAATGCCCAGTTTTTCAACATCGAATTCGGCCGCGTCGTTTAAACGTTCCTCCGTGTCAACCGGTTGCCGTTTAGGGTAGGGCTTGGGTTTTCTATTTTCCGTTAAGAGTACTTTGTCGCTTTTTACAGCCTGTACTTTGCCGATAGTTAGGCGAAATAAATCGCTGTCTTCTGGGGTAAGGTTTTTTTTTGCCACGAAAGCTGATTTTGTTAAGTATTGTTGCTAATATGGCTGATTTTATAGCTTAATCGGCTTCAGGGCGATTGATAATGCGTATTTTGTTAAGTAATGATGACGGGTACTTGGCCGAAGGACTCAATGCATTAGCCGATGCGTTGCGCGGACATGCTGAAATTTCGGTGGTAGCGCCGGATAGAAACCGCAGTGCGGCGAGTAATTCTTTAACGCTGGAAATGCCGTTACGCGCTTATGCGACGGATAACGGCTTTATTAAAGTCGACGGCACGCCCACCGATTGCGTGCATTTGGCAATAACCGGCTTGCTGGAACATGAGCCGGACATGGTCTTTGCCGGGATTAATCATGGCTCCAATTTGGGTGACGATGTGCTTTATTCAGGGACTGTTGCGGCGGCAACCGAAGGGCGTTTTTTAGGCTTGCCCGCCGTCGCCATTTCGTTGGCGGGTGCTAATCCGAGTCATTTTGAAACCGCCGCGCATGTTGCGGTGACGCTGTTACAACAATTGATTAATCATCCCTTGCCGCAAGACACTATTCTTAATGTTAATGTCCCGGATGTCGCGATTAAGGATTTAAAGGGCTATCAGGCAACCCGGTTGGGGCAGCGGCATAAATCGGAGCCGGTCATCAAGAGCGAAGATCCGCGCGGCCGTGTTATTTATTGGGTAGGGCCGCCGGGAGCGGAGCAGGATGCAGGTCCCGGAACCGATTTTTATGCCATTAATGCAGGCTTCGTGTCGGTTACCCCGTTACAGCTGGATTTGACCTGGTATGAGCGGATCAATGATTTAAAGGCCTGGTTACCCAAGGAGCATGATTTATGATTCAAAGCCTGCAAGGCATAGGCATGACTTCTTTGCGCACCCGTGAGCGCATGATCAATCGGCTAATGGAGCAAGGTATCCGAAGCAATAAAATTTTGGATGTCATTCGTAATACGCCGCGGCATATTTTTATGGATGAGGCCTTGGCCAGTCGGGCTTATGAAGACACCGCGCTGCCGATTGGGTATAACCAGACGATTTCCCAGCCTTATATCGTCGCAAAAATGACAGAGCTGCTGCTGGCCTCATCGGGCCGATTGGCAAAAGTATTGGAAATAGGCACCGGCTGCGGCTACCAGACCGCAATTCTGGCGCAGTTGGTCGATCATGTTTATTCGGTTGAAAGAATCGCGCCGTTGCAGAAAAAAGCCAAGGATCGGTTATGGGGTTTAAAGCTCAAGAATGTCAGTTACTTGCACAGCGATGGCGGTTGGGGATGGCAGGATCATGCGCCGTATGATGGTATTCTGGTTGCCGCTGCGCCGCCTGAAATACCGGAAATGTTGTTGCAGCAAATGGCTGTCGGCGGCGTGATGGTTATTCCTATCGGCAAAGGCGGCAGCCAACAGTTACAGAAAGTAACGCGCACGGAAAGCGGCTATGAAGTTGAGGGGTTGGAGCCGGTCGTTTTTGTGCCTTTTTTATCCGGAAGGAAATAAGCGGTTTTTAAAAATTGTATGACCTGATTTTAGGCGAAGTCCTCCTTTTTTCCGATACCGTCGCAGATGATGACGGTCGTGACATTTCAGTCCCTGTCTCCCTTTTATTTGGCTGTTGTGCTGAGCTGTGTGTTTGGCAGGCAAAAAAGCCTGTTGGAACTTGATAAAATTCAAATACCAAAGTCCGTTAATCCAACAAGCATCTTTAAGATCTCTGTAAATTTTACGGGCGATTGATTTTGTAGGTTTACTGAATGGTCGGCTGGCGATAAACAGTAGGTAGGCGGTTTGCCGAGCGAGTACGGGAAGATAATGCGGAGTATAGCGGTGTAGCCGGGCAGCGAACTGCCCGGCGTACTTTTCAGCTTATTTCTTTTTGTTGCGTTCGTTCACTTCTTTAATGACTTCTTCCGACACGTTCTTCGGGCACGGTAAATAGTGCGAGAATTCCATGGAGAACTGACCGCGACCCGAGGTCATGGTACGTAAGTCACCAATGTAACCGAACATCTCGCTCAGCGGCACATCAGACTTGATGCGAACGCCGGTTATGCCGGCATCCTGGGATTTGATCATGCCGCGACGACGGTTAAGGTCGCCGATGACATCGCCAACGTGATCGGATGGCGTGAAGGTGTCAACTTTCATGATCGGCTCGATCAATTGCGGACCCGCTTTGGGGATCGATTGACGGAACGCCGCTTTCGCAGCAATTTCAAACGCAATCGCAGACGAGTCAACCGCGTGGAAAGCACCGTCGGTTAAGATAACTTTAAAGTCCAAGCAAGGGAAGCCGGCCAGAACGCCTTTATCCAACATGCTCTTAAAGCCTTTTTCAACTGCAGGCCAGTATTCGCGCGGTACGTTACCGCCGGTAACCGCCGATTCAAACACAAAACCGGTGCCTGGCTCGCCTGGCTCGATAATGTAGTTGATCTTGCCGTATTGGCCTGAACCGCCTGATTGCTTCTTGTGGGTGTATTCGTCTTCAACCGATTTGGTAATGGTTTCGCGGTAGGCCACTTGCGGCTTACCGACGATAACGTCAACGCCGTGAGTACGTCTTAAGATGTCGACTTTAATGTCAAGATGCAGCTCGCCCATGCCTTTAAGGATGGTTTCGCCGCTGTCTTCATCGGTTTCAACGTGGAAAGACGGATCTTCCTGAATCATTTTACCCAGTGCGATACCCATTTTTTCGGAAGCCGCTTTGTCTTTCGGTGAAATCGCCAGTGAGATAACGGGATCAGGGAAGACCATCGGTTCCAGTGTTGCAGGGAATTTCGGATCGCACAGCGTGTGGCCGGTTTGCACGTTCTTCATGCCCAGTACCGCAACAATGTCGCCCGCTTGAGCTGAGTCAAGTTCGTTACGGGCATCGGCGTGCATTTCAACGATACGGCCGATACGCTCGGTTTTACCGGTGAAAGTGTTCAGTACCGACGTGCCTTTTTCCAGCTTGCCTGAATAGATACGCAAGAATGTTAAGGCGCCAAAGCGGTCGTCCATAATCTTGAAGGCCAGAGCGCGTAGCGGTTTGTCGGCATCGACGATAGCGAAAGTGCCTGTTGGGTTGCCTTCCAGATCGACTTCAGGCTGTGGTTTAACTTCGGTTGGGCAAGGCAGGTAATCGATAACGCCGTCAAGAACCAACTGCACGCCTTTGTTTTTGAAAGACGAGCCGCAGAAAGTTGGGAAGAAATCCAGATTGATTGTGCCTTTACGGATACAACGTTTGATGGTGTCAATATCAGGTTCTTCGCCTTCAAGGTATTTTTCCATGACATCGTCAAACTGATCGGCAACCTGGTCGATCATTTTTTCGCGCCATTTTACGGCATCAGCCACCATGTCGGCAGGAATGTCTTTGATTTCGTAGTTCATCGGATCGCCGGAATCGTCCCATATCCAGGCTTTTTGGGTCAGCAGGTCAACCACGCCGGAGAATTGGTCTTCAGTGCCGATGGGCAGGGTCATAACCAATGGCACTGCGCCGAGCACGTCTTCGACTTGTTTGACTACGCGGTAGAAGTCGGCGCCGATACGATCCAGTTTGTTGATGTAGATAACGCGGGCGACTTCGGAATCGTTGGCATAACGCCAGTTGGTTTCCGATTGGGGCTCTACGCCGCCTGAACCGCAGAAAACGCCGATACCGCCGTCAAGAACTTTCAGCGAACGATAAACTTCAATAGTAAAGTCAACGTGGCCGGGGGTGTCGATGATGTTGAAACGGTGGTCTTTCCAGAAACAAGTAGTCGCAGCAGATTGAATGGTGATGCCGCGCTCTTGCTCCTGTTCCATGAAGTCTGTGGTTGCCGCGCCATCGTGTACTTCACCGATTTTGTGGATTTTACCGGTAAGTTTTAAAATCCGCTCGGTAGTTGTGGTTTTGCCGGCATCGACGTGAGCGAAGATGCCAATGTTTCTGTAATGCGCTAAATCTGTCATGTTTTTACTCTAAAGTTGGGCATAAAAAACTTTTTTGGTGACCGCTCTCAATAAATGTTGAACGTTTGTTGAGGACTCGTACCGGGGCGGTGGGCTACATACCAATAACCGCAGTCACACAACCTAAGACCGCGGTGGCGGTAGCCATCGGAGTGGATGAAATGCGTCGGATACATTGCAGGTAGCTCAAAGCCGAGTGAGGTGCATTTTTCGGGGTCACCATCGCTGCTCACTCGTCCAGCTTCGAAAGCTCTCTATTTTAACCTAAAAACTTTGTAAAAACATAGAAAACCCATGTGTCGTGTTGATGTCGCATTAAAATAGCTGAATCTATTTAGTCATTTGACGTCAGTATATTGAATTAAGTGTGCGCCTTGGGCCTTGGTGATACAGACCTCGCTGTATTGAGCGGCAAAGGCGACAGTATTTTTTATAGATAATGGCGCGAGATGAAAACAGTCGGTTTCGGCGGTCGGGTTCGTCCGAAAGCCGTGATTGAAGACATGCCGTGTGAAAGCGCTATGAATAGAGATTCAGCATTATATAATTTGAACTGAAATGTCGTAAAAACAGCTACATTTACTGATATGCTATTGTGAAAAATTCGATTGAAAGCAGGAGATTCAGATTATGATTGTCGCTGACATTATGACCGTTAATCCGGTTACGGTTAACATGGATACCGAGTTATTTGAGATTAAGGAGATTTTCGATCATGTCTATTTTCATCATCTGCTGGTTGAGAATGAAGCGGACAAAACGATTGCCGGCGTTATTTCGGACCGTGATTTATTGAGCGCTTTAAGTCCTTATATTCATACGGCTTCTGAAACATTACGCGATATAGAAACGTTACAAAAACGTGCTCATCAAATCATGTCACGCCAGATCGATACCGTGACACCCACAACCGATTGCAACATTGCGGTACAAAAAATGTTGGATGCGGATATATCCTGTCTGCCTGTCGTCGGCAATGACAAGGTTATTCTAGGTATCGTTACCTGGAAAGATTTCTTAACAAGTTATTTAAAACAACAATCACCGAAAAACTATAAGCATCCTGTCATGAAGCATGATTAGCGTAATGACCGGAGTCAATGGCAGCAGTAACAAATTGCGTTTTGACTCGTTTTGTCAGCGTTTAAGGTTAAGGTATTACAGGTAAAAAAATAAATGACAGTGCCGAACGATCCTTTAAGTCTCAATTTAATCGACATGAGCATGGAAGTAGTACCCCCCCAAATTATAGCGGAACCCCTTACTCTTCATGGTTGGACGCATGTGCTGTGCAATGAAGAAATGCCGATATTTTCCAATACAGCGCTGAGTATTAATGATATTTTGAGCGATGACAGGAAAGGCGCTATGGAATTGGCCTCTGTTATTTTGCAGGACCCGAATCTGACGGTTAAGTTATTAAAAATCAGCAATACGCCTCATTACAATCCTTCGCGTCAGAAAATGGTGACGGTATCGCGGGCTATTATCATGATCGGTTCCGATGTTATTCGTGAATTAACGCTGGTTTGTTCCTTTTTTGAATCCATTCTGTCGTCGGTCAACAAACAGCAGGCCAGTCAAGAAATAGCCCAGGCTATTCATGCGGCGGTGCATGCCAAGTCCATAGCGATTGAGATCAACGATAAATCGCCGGAAGAGGTTTTTATTGCCACGTTGCTTAATCATATCGGCTGTATTTCTTTTTGGTGCTTTTGCGGCGAACAGGGAGAGCAAATTCAGGATCTGATTAATAGAGGAAAATACACTAGCGAAGAGGCGGAGAAAAAAGTGTTGGGCTTTACCTTGACCGAGCTTGGCGTTTCTCTAAGTAAGTCTTGGAAATTAGGCAGCTTGGTTGAAGAATCGATCAAGCCGAAGCTATTATCCAACAATCCCAGGGTTGACTTGGTTCACTTGGGTTATGAAATCACGGAGGCCTTAAAAGAGGGGGTTTATTCAGAAAAATATGCGCTTTGTGTCAGGAAAATTGAGGCGCTTACCAAGCAATCAAAAAAAACGATCAATGAAAAACTTCAAAGCAATACCGGTATTGCGTCCGATATTGCCTGTCAATTTGGAGCCACTGATGCCGCTTTGCTACTGCAAAGCCGTCTAAATCAAGTCATCGTCATCGATGAGCCGGCGCCGGTTATCGATAAAACACAATTGCAACTTCAGATTTCACAGGATATAGCATCCATAATAAGCGACCAGTTTGACATTAATCTGTTGCTGGAAACGGTGCTTGAGGGCATTCATCGCGGTATCGGTATGGATCGAACTATTTTGTCTTTATTGTCTCCTGATAAACAGTCCCTTAAAGAAAGGCTGTCTTTGGGCTGGCGTAAAGATACCTATGAGCACAAGGTTATGTTCAATATCTCGGAAACACCGGCCAATCTTTTTTTTCATGCCCTGTCCGGTAGTCGCGCTTTTTGGGCTAAGCCATTGGATAATAGCAAGTTGTATGCGCTGGGGGATATTAATGTGGTCGGCAAAAACGAATGTTTTATGATGCCGATTTTTTCCAACAAAATACCGATCGGTCTGATTTATACCGATCGTGGAGTCTGCAACCAGCCGTTAAGCGAAGAAAATTTTAATACCTTTAAATATTTTGCTCAACAGGCCAACATAGGTCTTACCATGTATCGCATACAACGCGCCGTTAATGGAAAAAAAGATAGCGGGATTGAGCAGGATGGCGGTTATTGAGTTTGCCAGGCCGACGGCTTGGCGGGGATGTCGCAATATTGATCGAGTAATTTTGTAAAATAATCCCGAGCAATTTCCTGAGCGCCGAAGCTTTCCAAGTGGCTTGTATGCACTTGGCAGTCTATTAGTTGGTAGCCCCAGGCGTTAAGTTGCTGCACCAGGGTAGCGAAAGCAACTTTGGAGGCATCGGTTCTGGTGTGAAACATGGATTCGCCAAAAAAAACCTGTCCCAGGGCAACACCGTATAATCCGCCGACCAGTTCATCGTCAAGCCAGGTTTCAACCGAGTGTGCAAATCCGGCTTGGTGCAGTTGATTATAAGCGGTGTTGATTTCTGCCGTTATCCAGGTGCCGGCGGCGTCTTTGCGGGGATCTGCGCAGGCGCTGATGACTTCATTAAAAGCTTGGTCAAAGCTTACTGAGAAAATATTTTTCCGCAGGGTTTTTCGCAAGCTGCGGGAAATAACCAGTTTATCGGGAAACAAAACCAAGCGCGGGTCCGGCGACCACCACAAGATAGGTTCGCCACGGTTATACCAGGGAAATATGCCATGCCGATAAGCGTTTAACAGCCGATTTCGGGACAGGCATCCTCCGACGGCAAGCAAGCCGTCCGGTTCGCGGAGGGCTTTGCTTGCCAAAGGAAAATCTTGCTCCGGGTTTTTAGGGTCAAGAACAGTCAGGCGCATTTGAAATATTAAGGAAAAGGGCGAAAGACGGCTGTATTGGAGTATGTTTTTTCGCCTTTAACCCTTTGCCTAATTTACCAATTCATCAAGAAATTTTTCCGCATCCAGCGCCGCCATGCAGCCCGCGCCTGCCGAAGTAATGGCTTGTTTATAGACGGAGTCCATTACATCGCCCGCAGCAAATACGCCTTCAACGCTGGTTGCCGTGGCGTTGCCGTGAATGCCGCTTTTAACTTTAATATAGCCGTGATCCATATCCAACTGGCCCTCGAAAATACCGGTGTTGGGGGTGTGGCCGATGGCTATAAATACGCCATGAACATCCAGTTCTTTGGTCGAACCATCCAGGGTATTTTTGATTCTAAGGCCGGTAACGCCCATGTCGTCGCCCAGCACTTCATCCAGGTGATGATTCCATTCGATGACGACATTGCCGTTTTGCGATTTTTCAATCAGCTTGTCGGAGAGGATTTTTTCGGAGCGAAACTTGTCGCGGCGATGCACGACAATGACCTTCGATGCGATATTGGATAGATAAAGGGCTTCTTCAACAGCCGTATTGCCGCCGCCAATGACGGCAACGGGTTTATTTCTGTAGAAAAATCCGTCGCAGGTGGCGCAAGCCGAAACGCCTTTGCCTTTGAACGCTTCTTCGGAATCCATGCCCAAATAACGTGCTGAAGCGCCGGTTGCAATAATCAGTGCATCGCAGGTGTAAGCGCCCGAATCGCCGGTTAATTTAAAAGGCCGAGCGGATAAATCAGCGGTGTGGATGTGATCGAAGATTATCTCGGTAGCAAAGCGTTCGGCATGCTTCTGCATCCTGTCCATGAGTGCCGGTCCTTGCAATCCTTCAACATCGCCGGGCCAGTTATCCACTTCGGTCGTTGTAGTGAGTTGTCCGCCTTGTTGCATACCGGTAATGATGACCGGATTCATGTTGGCGCGTGCGGCATAGATTGCGGCCGTATAACCGGCAGGGCCTGAGCCTAAAATCAACAGACGGCAATGTTTGGAATCACTCATTAAAAATCCTTTGCAGGGGCAGATAAAAAATTAATTATGAAGAGGAAAGCGTGTTTCGTAAACTGTTTTATCAGCATAGCCGGGGATAATGACAGAAATGCGAGCAGAAATTCATTGCTGACATTACTAATGTGAAACATCGTATTATTAATCTATAATTATGTTTTATTGGTAATTTATGTGACGAGTTGTGAAATATGGCTGCTGTAATGGAAGAAAAAACCTTTCGTGGCTTGCGCGAAGTCGCTTTATTAGGCTTCATTGCAGGTGCATTATTTTTTTTAATTTCGCTGATCACTTTTAGTAACGAAGATGCAGGCTGGACGCACAGCGGATCAGTACAGACTGTCTCTAACGCTTGCGGCGTCTTTGGTGCATGGATCGCCGATTTTATGCTCAGCTGTTTCGGTTTGGTCGCTTACCTGTTTCCGGTCATTATCTTCTGGCAAGGTTATCTCATTTACACTCAGGGCAGGCAAGGCCGCGAAAAAATGATTATCGCGCTGCAATGGATAGGGTCGATAGCGACCATTATTTCAGGAGCGGCATTATTGAATTTATATCTATTAAGAATAGGCATCGAACTACCCAGCAATACCGGCGGCATTTTAGGCCAGGAGACCGGCAATGCATTGCTGGTAGTATTCGGTAATTCGGGCGCGACGCTGTTCTTATTGGTGGTCTTGTTGGCCGGGGTTACCCTGGTTACCGGCTTGTCATGGGTGGCGCTGATAGATGTCATCGGCAAATATACCGTATGCATATGCCGGATTTTTTGTAACGGCGTGCTGGGTTTGTTGCAGGAACGTTCGGTCAATCGCATTCAGACACTGGTTAAACATCCTGAAAAAGCGGAGCTTAAGAAGAAAATCAGCGCCAAAGCCCTACCGGCTATTGAAAAACCTGTAGAAAAAACAGCAAAAAACACATTTCCGCCGAAAAAACAGCCGGTCATTAAATATGATGCCAGCAAAGGCGTATTGCCCTCTCTGGAGTTGTTGGATCACCGGGACACCCGCGTTATAGGTTATTCGCAAACCGATTTGGAAGAAATGTCGCGCTTGGTGGAAGAAATTCTGGCCGATTTTAATGTCGCCGTTGCCGTGGTCGGTTTTCATCCGGGCCCGGTTATCACCCGTTTTGAATTACAACCTGCCGCGGGCGTTAAAGTCAGTCGCATCAGTACGCTGTCCAAGGACTTGGCCAGAGCCTTGTCGGTGACCAGCGTTCGTATCGTGGAAATCATTCCCGGCAAATCGGTAGTCGGCCTTGAAATTCCCAATCGGGAACGGGAGATGGTGACCTTGCGCGAGTTGTTGGTTTCGGCGCCGTTTGAAAAATCCAAGTCCCTGTTGACCCTGGCGATGGGCAAGGACATTTCCGGCACGCCGATGGTTGCCGATCTCGGCAAAATGCCTCATGCATTGGTCGCCGGCACTACAGGTTCAGGTAAATCGGTCGCCATCAACACCATGATTCTCAGTCTGCTGTATAAAGCGACGCCGGAGCAGGTGCGCTTGATCATGATCGATCCGAAGATGCTGGAATTGTCGGTTTATGAAGGCATTCCGCATTTATTGACCCCTGTCGTAACCGATATGAAGGAAGCCAGCAACGCATTGCGCTGGGCGGTTGCCGAAATGGAAAGACGTTATAAGCTAATGTCCAAAATGGGCGTCAGAAACTTGGCCGGATTTAACCAGCTGATAGACGACGCGACCGCACGAGGCGAGACCATCAGGGATCCGATGTTCCAAATGATCAATCCGCTGGAAGAAGGCGAAGAGTATCCCACCTTAAGCACCCTGCCCAGCATCGTCATCGTTATCGACGAATTAGCCGACATGATGATGATCGTCGGTAAAAAAGTTGAAGAGCTGATTGCGCGTCTGGCGCAAAAAGCGCGGGCGGCGGGCATTCATTTGATTCTGGCCACGCAGCGCCCATCGGTTGACGTATTGACCGGCCTGATCAAAGCCAACGTGCCTACCCGGATTTCATTTCAGGTGTCATCGCGTATCGACTCGCGCACCATTCTCGACCAAGGCGGTGCGGAAACGTTGCTAGGCAACGGCGATATGCTGTTTCTGCCTTCAGGCACCAGCATTCCCATTCGTGCGCACGGTGCGTTTGTCGATGACCATGAAGTGCATCGCGTGGTTGAATTTTTAAAACAAACCGCACCGCCGAATTATCTTGAAGACATCACTCGCGAGCTTTCCGATTCCGGCGACGGCTATAGCATGGGCGGCGGTGGCGGCAATGGCGATTCCGAAACCGACGCCTTGTACGACGAAGCCGTGCAATTTGTCACAGAAACCCGTAAAGCCTCAATATCCAGCGTGCAAAGACGTTTTAAAGTCGGCTACAACCGCGCCGCAACGATGATTGAAGACATGGAAGCGGCCGGTGTTGTCAGTGCTGCGGAAAGCAATGGCTCAAGAGTTGTGCTGGCGCCGCCACCGGTAAGAGATTAACGATGAACATTGCGTTGATCGGAGTCGCCATTGCGCTGACGGCGACTCTGGGCGGTGTCGTTATGGTCAAACGCAATTCTCCTCGGCAACCGATACCAGTCAAGGCCGTGCTGTTCGGGCTTTATTTCTGGGGCCTGGTGTTTTTACAGTTGCTTGCAGTTGGACTGTTCATGGGCTAGGCGCGCAGGCTGGTGTAATCAGTTTGAGTTTTAGATAAAGCCGTTCCTAGGTAATGCGGACGGAAAAGCGCGATCTACAATGTGTCGGCTATGATTTTTTCGTGTTTCTTGTGAATCAAATATTTTCCCCAAGATAAAAAAGTCAGCGCCCACCTTCTCCTGATTTTATGGTAGGCATTAATGTTATGGATAACCCAATATCATCGTTAATGAATAAACACATTGCGACAGTAGACATTAACGATACTATCGACAAAGTTGAAAAGATAATGGATTTGCATAAATTAAAATTTGCGCTGGTTATCGACTCGAATCAGGGCTGTTTTGGCGTAATCAGTTATTCGGATATTGTGCATTTCCATGAGAGGGGTAAAAATTCAAAAACCGAGCGCGCATGGGAATTGTGTACGCATAAGGTTATTGAAGTCAGTCCCGATACATCGGCCAGGGAAGCGGCCAAGCTAATGGTAAAGCATAAAATCAATCACATAGTCATAACAGAAAATAAAATAATAAAAGGCATCGTCTCATCAATTGATTTTGTCGGGGAATACGTGAAACAAAATGTTTAACATGCCGACCAATAGCGTACTTAAGGGCCGGGACGGTTTTTTTGGAAGCATAACGTCGTTTCGATCAAGTAAAAAATAAAATCGTCCGGAAAAGACGCCGGTAAGTTTCCGGGCGACAAGATCTGCCTATATCAAGGAAAAATAAACATTAACTGAGATTTCAGGTTTATTGACAATGGCCCGATGAGCTGATACTTTGCCTCGCTGGCACTCGTCTTAATGGAGTGCTAAATTTGGTTGCAGAGGTTGGTGTGGGTAATACGCAGTTTTTAAATGAGCGGTCGTTACAGCTGTTAAAATCGCTGGTCGAACGTTATATCAGTGACGGTCAGCCGGTGGGTTCGCGGGCTTTATCAAAAGATTCGGACTTGAATTTAAGTCCGGCCACTATTCGTAATGTCATGGCCGACCTGGAAGATCTGGGGTTGGTGCATTCGCCGCATACGTCGGCGGGACGGGTGCCTACGGTCAGCGGCTACCGCTTGTTTGTCGATACCTTACTGACAGTTAAACCGTTGGAATCGAAAGATTTAACCCGATTGCATCAAGGCTTGTCGTTAAGCGAGGATACCAATGATGTAATCGGCGTCGCTTCGCGCCTGCTGTCGGAATTAACGCAGATGGCAGGGGTAGTGACCTTGCCTAAAAGAGAGCAGGTGTGCTTGCGGCATATCGAGTTCCTATCTTTATCCCATACCCGCGTACTGGTCATTTTTGTTACCAATGAGCAGGAAGTCCATAATAAAATCATCCATACCTCGAAAGTTTTTAGCCCCGCCGAGTTACAGCAGGCCGCCAATTATTTGAATTCAATTTATTCCGGCCGTAGCCTCAATGCGGTGCGCAAAGCGGTTTTAAAAGAGTTGCAGGAAGACCGGGAACGCATGACAAATCTGTCTGGAACAGATTTGCATTTACCCGAAGGGTGTCGGGCAGGAAAGCCCGACATGAACGAAGGCATGCTGGATGCGGTAAAAATGGCGCAACTGGCGTTCGATCAGGACAATAAAAAAGACGATTATGTCCTGTCCGGAGAAACCAATTTAATGGGGTTTTCAGAGTTGTCGGATATGGAGCGGCTAAAAAACCTGTTTGAAGCATTCAGCCAAAAGCAGGGCGTTATCCATTTGCTGGATCAATGTATGAAAGCCGACGGCGTACAGATATTCATCGGTGAAGAATCCGGCTATCGGGCTTTCGATCATTGCAGTCTGGTGACCTCGTCGTACTCGGTAAGCGACGAAGTGGTCGGCGTGCTGGGCGTCATCGGGCCGACGCGGATGGCCTACGAGAAAATCATCCCTTTTGTTGATGTGACGGCAAAATTGTTGGGCGCCGCCTTGAATCCAAAACCAACGACCCCACTATAAAATAACGCAACTATTCAGCTGTTTTGAAAAATAGAACGCCGATGATGCTGATAATTAAGATCAAATAAGATTGTCCTTGAATTATCCGTGTTCATCATATTTATCTGCCGTAATCTGCGTTCCATTGTATTGGATGCTGAGGCACATTAATTTTAAATAGTAAGGAGCTATAAATAATGAGTACTGATCAGGAAGCGCCTGAGTCCCAGGCTAAAACTGAAAACGGAACGGTTGTAGAGCCGCCGCACACCGAATTAGCCGAGCACGAGCTCACCATTGAAGAGTTACAGCAGGCCTTGGTCGAAGCTGAGCAAAAAGCTCAGGAGAACTGGGACAAAGCGGTTCGCGCACAGGCGGAAATGGAAAACCTGAAAAGAAGAACCCAAAAGGATCTGGAAGATGCGCACAAATTCGCCCTGACAGGGTTCGCCAAAGAGCTATTGTCGGTATTGGACAGTCTGGTGTTAGGCTTGCAGGCGGCAACAGGCGATAGCGAAGAAGTGAAGAAATTCCGCGAAGGCAGCGAATTAACGATTAAGCAATTCGAATCAGCCTTTGCAAAATTCAAAATTGAAGCGATTGATCCCATCAATCAGCCGTTTAATGCCGAACTGCATCAGGCCATGGCTATGCAGGCCGTAGATGGTGTCGAGCCCAATACGGTCGTTAACGTTTTCCAAAAAGGTTATATGTTGAACGGGCGCTTGCTTCGTCCGGCCATGGTTTTGGTTGCCAAAGCAGCCGAAAAAAAACCGACAGATAGCCCTAGCATCGACGAACAGGCTTGAAATCAAACAAAGCAGCCTCATATTTGTAACAACTTTTACTTTTTTAAATAAATTCAAGTCTGGAGAATTCAATGGCTAAAATAATCGGCATAGATTTAGGAACCACAAACTCGTGCGTCGCGGTATTGGAAAACGGCGTCGCAAGAGTAATTGAAAACAGCGAAGGAGCACGCACTACGCCTTCCATTATTGCTTTCAGCAGTGACGATGAAGTGTTGGTTGGACAGTCGGCAAAGCGTCAAGCCGTTACCAACCCGAAAAATACCGTATTTGCGATCAAGCGTTTGATCGGTCGTCGTTTTAAAGACGATGTCGTACAAAAAGACATTAAAATGGTGCCTTATAAAATCGTCGAAGCTGAAAACGGCGACGCCTGGGTTGAAGTCCACGGCAAAAAAATGGCGGCTCCCGAGATTTCAGCGCGTATTTTGATGAAGCTGAAAAAAGACGCCGAAGCCTATTTGGGCGAAGAAGTCACCGAAGCGGTCATTACCGTACCGGCTTACTTTAACGACTCGCAACGCCAAGCGACTAAAGATGCCGGTCGTATTGCCGGACTTGAAGTTAAACGTATCATCAATGAACCGACTGCATCAGCATTGGCTTTCGGCATGGATAAGCCTAAAGGCGACACCAAAATTGCAGTCTATGACTTAGGTGGCGGCACTTTCGATATTTCCATTATTGAAATCGCCGAAATAGAAGGCGAGCACCAATTCGAAGTGTTATCGACCAACGGCGATACCTTCCTGGGCGGCGAAGATTTCGACTCAAGAATCATTGAATTTTTGGCCTCGGAATTCAAAAAAGAAAGCGGCGTTGACGTTCATAACGATCCGTTGGCCTTGCAACGTTTGAAAGAAGCGGCGGAAAAAGCCAAGATCGAATTGTCTTCAAGCCAGCAAACCGATGTAAACCTGCCTTACATTACCGCAGATGCCTCAGGTCCCAAGCATTTAAACGTTAAATTGACCCGCGCCAAACTGGAATCGCTGGTTGAAGAGCTGATTAACCGCACTAAAGGCCCTTGCGAAATGGCGCTGAAAGACGCGAAATTATCGGCATCGGATATTAACGATGTGATTTTGGTCGGCGGTCAAACCCGTATGCCGAAAGTGCAGGAAATGGTAAAAGCCATTTTCGGCAAAGAACCGCGCAAAGACGTTAACCCAGATGAAGCGGTTGCTTTAGGCGCGGCGATCCAGGCGGGTGTTTTGGCCGGCGACGTTAAAGACGTGTTGTTGCTGGACGTTATCCCGTTATCTCTGGGTATCGAGACCATGGGCGGCATCATGACCAAACTGATCGAGAAAAACACCACGATCCCGACTAATGCATCGCAAGTGTTCTCTACCGCGGACGACAATCAAACCGCAGTCACCGTCCATGTACTGCAAGGCGAGCGCGAAAAAGCGGCGGCCAATAAATCGCTGGGTCGTTTTGATCTGGCCGATATTCCGCCGGCGCCGCGCGGCATTCCGCAAATTGAAGTTGCATTCGACATCGATGCCAACGGTATTTTGAACGTGTCGGCTAAAGACAAGGCGACCGGTAAAAAACAATCGATTGTTATCAAAGCCTCCAGCGGTTTATCGGATGACGAAGTTGAACGCATGATTAAAGATGCCGAAGCGCATGCTGATGAAGACCGTAAACTGACAGAATTGGTTCACGCGCGCAACCATGCGGACGGCATGATTCACGCGACTGAAAAATCACTGAAAGAACTGGGCGACCAAGTCGGCGATGAAGAAAAAACCAGCATCGAACATGCGATTGAAGCATTGAAAACTGCGGTTAAAGGTGATGATAAAGCGGAAATCGAAGCCAAAACGAATGACTTAACCGAGTTATCCGGTAAACTGGCCGAACGCGTTTACGCGCAAAAATCGGCGTCTGAAGATGAAGCGTCCGGCGCTCATGCTTCTTCAGAGCATCATGCGGCGGATGACGGTGTTGTCGATGCCGAGTTTGAAGAAGTTAAAGATGACGGTAAGAAGTAAAATATAGCTTGGGGGTAGCTTACCCCCTATGCATTAACTTAAGGCATAAAACCACGAAGAACACGAAGCTCGCGAAGCAAAACTCCGCGTCCCTTCGTGTTCTTTTTGCGGTTTAGCAACCGGTCTCTTATCCTCTTTACGGAGTATCTCGGACAAAATCAGATGATAATCACCAAAATCCAACCATAGACTATTGAACCATGGCAAAAGAAGATTTTTACAAGCTTCTCGGTGTAGACAGAAACGCCAGTGATGCAGAGATTAAGAAAAGCTATCGCAGCAAGGCGATGAAGTTTCATCCGGATAGAAATAAAGATAATCCGGTGGAAGCCGAGGCCAAGTTTAAGCAGATTAAAGAAGCTTACGAAGTTTTATCAGACCCTAAAAAACGCTCCGCTTACGACCAGTTCGGCCACGCCGGAATCGATCCATCGATGGGCGGCGGGCGTTCCGGCGGTTTCGGCGGCGGTGAAAGTTTCAGCGATATTTTCGGCGATATTTTCGGCGGGGGAAGACAGCAGCGGAGTAACGTTCAGCGCGGCTCGGACCTGCGCTACAACCTTGAATTAACGCTCGAAGAAGCCGTGTTCGGCACCGATGCCAAAATCCGCGTGCCGGTGCTGGTCGCCTGCGGCGAGTGTAGCGGTTCCGGCGCTAAGAAAGGTTCAAGTCCCGTTATCTGTACAACGTGCCACGGTCACGGCCAAGTCAGGATGCAACAGGGATTCTTTTCGGTCCAGCAAACCTGCCCAACCTGCCGCGGTACCGGCAAACAGATCAAAGATCCTTGCGGTGCGTGTTACGGTCAGGGGAGAGTCCAGGAAAATAAAACCCTGTCGGCAAAAATCCCTGCCGGCGTCGATACCGGCGACCGCATACGCTTGGCCGGAGAAGGCGAAGCCGGAGAGTTCGGCGGTCCGGCAGGCGACCTTTACGTTCAGGTCCAGGTAAAAGACCATGAAATCTTTACCCGCGATGGCGCGAATTTATATTGCGAAGTGCCGATCAGTTTTCCTACCGCCTGCTTGGGCGGCGAGTTGGAAGTGCCGACCTTGAATGGCAAAGTGCTGTTGAAAATCCCTGCCGAAACCCAAACCGGAAAATTGTTCAGGTTGCGCGGCAAGGGCGTCAAGCCGGTCAGAGGCGGCCCGGTTGGCGATTTGCTGTGCAAAGTACAGGTCGAAACGCCGGTACACCTGACCAAAGAACAAAAAGCCTTGGTCGAGCAGCTCAGCGAATCCTTATCCGGCGGCGGTAAACATCACAGCCCGCAAGAATCTTCATGGACCGACGGCGTAAAAAGCTTTTTCGATAAACTAACAGGATAAGTCATGATGCGTATTGCTGTAGTAGGTGCGTCCGGCCGCATGGGTCTTTGCCTGATTAAAGCGGCGGCGCTGGATAAAAAGGCCGAATTGGCCGTTGCCGTGTCCCGTCCCGAAAGTCTTGCGATAGGTCGGGATGCAGGCGAATTGGCCGGCATCAGCGTGGTCGGCGTTAAAGTCGTCGATGACTTGGCGTCCGTTGTCGATCAGTTCGACGTACTGATCGATTTTACCCGTCCCGATGCCTCAATGGCCTTTATCGAGGCCTGTCGGCAGGCCGGAAAGAAGCTGGTCATCGGCACCACCGGTTACAGCGATGCGCAAAAAGCCCTTATTTCTGAGGCGGCTAAAGACGTGGCGATCGTGATGGCGCCCAACATGAGCGTCGGCGTCAACTTGTCGCTTAAACTGTTAGAAATGACCGCCAAAGTCATGGGCGATTACACCGATATTGAAGTGATCGAAGCCCATCACCGGCATAAAGTCGATGCGCCATCCGGCACCGCATTACGCATGGGCGAAGTGATAGCGGATGTCTTAGGCCGGGACTTAAAAGACTGCGCGATTTACGGCAGGGAAGGCAATACTGGCGAACGCGACAGAAAAACCATCGGTTTTTCAACCATTAGAGCCGGAGACATCGTCGGCGAGCACACCGTCATGTTTGCCGATGACGGCGAGCGGGTGGAAATCACCCACAAAGCCACCAGCCGCATGACTTTTGCCAACGGTGCGGTCAGGGCGGCGGTTTGGCTGGCAGACAAGGATAGCGGCTTGTACGACATGCAGGATGTTTTGGGGCTTTCTTGAATGGTTGGGGCTGAGAGTTTCTCAGAGCCCATGCGCATCAATTTAAAGCATAAAACCACGAAGCCGCATCTATTCGCAATCCAGTGCATTATAAAATCTGCAACATTTGTAACTACAAAAAGAGTTATACTTTCTAATAATTGTAAAGGAGCTACAAAATGAATTATGTCTGGGATGACTGTAAAAGTGCCTCGAATCTATAAAAACATGGATTAAGCTTTGAAGATGCGAATATCGTTTTTTCCGGCGAGTGCGTAACATTTGAGGATGACCGTAACGATTATGGGGAAGCAAGATATATTACGCTTGGCACTCTGGAAGGCCGTGTTGTGGTACTGATTCATACGCAACTGAATGAGGCAACGCGCATTATCTCAATGAGAAAGGCAAACGAACGTGAGCAAAAAATCTATCAAAAGCGACTTAGCAAGAATTGATGCGATGACCGATGCGGACATCGATTATTCCGATAGTCCTGAGCTTGGGGATGAGTTTTTTGACAAAATCACCACCCCTTGGCCGCCGTCAAAAAAGCAACTCACTATCCGGCTTGATGAGGATGTGCTGGAATGGGTTAAGAGACAAGGCAAAGGCTATCAGACCCGGATCAACCGTATTTTACGGGCGGCGATGGATAGTCAGCAGCGACAGTAAATCATTCTTTGCCGCTGGTTAAGTGGCTTTAGTTTTGAAAATACCACATGAAAACAATCTACTATCCTGAAGACGATATTTTGGAACTGCATTTTAGCGACAGCACTATCGTTAGAGAAACAACGCAGGATTGGAATGTCGTTTTGTCTTACGATGCTAATAATCATCTTGTGTAGATGGTGGTATTAGAAGCCAGTGTTTCCGGGCTGCTACCTTTACAAGAGCAGAAAGCCGCTTAGGCATAGTCGGGTTACGCTACCGCTAACCCAGACCTACATGGCTGAATTCCGCAGTCTTCACTCTAATGAATTTCAGGCTATGTTATGATTTAGCCATTACATCAGTCGGTAAAAATAACACAGCATGATTCGCAAACTGCAAATAAACAATTATAAATCTCTGCATGATCTGACTTTAGATGTCGGGCGCTTTAATGTGTTTATTGGGGAAAATGGTTGTGGAAAAAGTAATTTGTTGGAAGCGATTGCATTGGCTGCCGCAGCGGCAGCGGATAAATTGGATCATGAGTTTTTGGGTTCGCGAGGGATTAGGGTCACTGAACCGCAATTAATGCGCTCGGCATTTAGTGATAAAAATCGGATAGAGCCTATAGAAATTGATGTCGGATTTTTGAGTTTAGATGGGTTAGAGAAGTACACACTACAAAACGATAATCAAGCTTATGCTAAATGGACTAGATTGGGCAGCAACCTATTTGAGGAAGATATAATACCCATAAACAGTTGGTTAAAAAAGATAATGGAAGCTGAGGATATGCAAGAAGGTGCAAAAGTATTTTTTGCAAATGAAGAAAATGCTGAACAGCGATTTAAAGCTATAGAAAAATTTGAGGCTAAATTAGTAAAAAAAATCATGGCTAAAGCCTATGAAAGTTACGGTGCAGATGCCAAAAAGCATATTGACCACTTTAAAAATATTGGAAATAACAAATCCAAACTAAAAAACTTTGTTATCTATTCCCCCGAAAACACCGCACTCAGAAACTTCTATAAAGAAGGCCAAATTGAACCCTTAGGCATTAATGGCGAAGGTTTACTGAAACTATTAAAAGTGATCCAGAGCAAATCGCTAGAACAACGGCAAGAAATTCACACTTGCTTACAGCTTTTCGATTGGTATGCCGAACTTGAAATCCCCAAGGATTTATCGCAATCCGAAGAAAAAGTCACCATCACCGACCGGTATTTAACCTTGGCTTTCGACCAACGTAGCGCCAACGAAGGCTTCCTGTTCGTGTTATTTTATATAGCATTGATGGTGTCGGACGATACCCCGAAAATATTCGCTATCGACAATATCGACACTTCGCTGAATCCCAAGCTGTGTACCAAGCTCATTAAAGAGTTAGTTCGTTTAGCGAAAAAATACGACAAACAAGTTTTTGTAACCACCCATAACCCGGCCATTTTAGACGGCATTGATTTAGGCGATGATGAACAATGCTTGTTGGTGGTATCACGTAAAAAAGACAGTGGACATACCCTGATTAAACGTATTGAATTAAAAGACAAGCCACGATCGCCAATTAAAAACAGTAAAGGCGAATATGAGAGCTTAAGGTTATCAGAGGCTTTTTTAAGAGGCTATTTAGGCGGACTGCCGAAAGGATTTTAAGCCTTATGCATCAATTTAGCATAGCAGGTGAAGGCGTTACCGATCAGGTAGTTATTGAAAATATCTTGTGTGGTTATTTTGAAAGCCTAGACCTCGAAGGCGAAATTAACTATTCACATCCGCTATATGATGAAACAGATCAAAAGCAAAGAGGCTTTGGCAATTGGACGGTGTTGTTAGATTATTTGGATCATTCCGATTTTCGAGCAGATGTCCTCAACTGTGAGTTTATTGTTATTCAAGTCGATACCGATATTTCTAATGAAAAAGGCTTTGATGTTTCCCAAGTTGATGCGGACAATCAACCATTAACGCCGGAAGTTTTGATAACCCATGTTATTGCCAAACTGGTTGCCACTATCGAAAGCGGCGAAAAAGGATTTTACGAAGAACATGCGGAAAGAATTATCTTTGCAGTCAGCGTCCATTCCATAGAGTGCTGGCTTCATGCCCACTATAATAAAGAGTCGCTGAAAAGCCCTAAAATTACTGGCTGTGCCAAGGCATTATCTTATTATTTATTGAATAAGGATAAAAATGAGGCCTTTACAAGAATTGAAAAAAACCAACCTTGCTACAATAAACTCAGTCGGCCTTTTCAAAAGCGTCACCACATTAATGCCGTAGCCCAAAAAGACCCCAGCTTTCGCGTTTTCATTCAATCGCTAGCAAAAATAGAAGCCCAAATTTTCAATCTCAATAACAGCGGTTGATACAGGTATAGCAATGCTAAGAATATTTCACACCGCAGACTGGCATCTCGGACATCATCTACATGGCGTATCCAGGCAACTGGAGCATCAGCAGTTTCTGGACTGGTTGTTGGATGAATTGCACAACAAACAGGCCGATGCGTTGATTGTTGCCGGTGATATTTTCGATTCGGCAAATCCATCCTCCGCCGCGCAATCTCAGCTTTATGACTTTCTGGTCAAAGCCAGAAACCGGCTGCCGAATCTGAATATTGTGTTGATCGGCGGAAATCACGATTCTGCTTCACGGCTGGATGCGCCATCGCCGATACTCAATGCGCTGGGCGTCACAGTGGTCGGCGGTTTGCCTCGCGACGAGCAGGGCAATATCGATTGGGATCGCTTGCTGGTTCCGCTGACCAATGCGGCGGGCGATGTTAAAGCCTGGTGCGGGGCCATGCCGTTTTTGCGCAATGCCGATTTACCCGGAAGCGAGCAAGACACCGATCCGTTAATCTTCGGCATGAAAACGTTGTATGCCGAACTGTTTTCGCAGTTGCAACAAAAGGCGGGCAATGCAGAAAGCCTGATCCTGACCGGGCACTGTTATATGGTCAATGGCGCAGTGTCCGAATTAAGCGAGCGCAAAATACTGGGCGGCAACCAGCATGCGCTGCCGGTTGAATTATTTCCCGATGACATTGCTTATGTGGCCTTAGGCCACCTCCACTTGGCGCAAAAAGTCGGCGCGAACGAACATATTCGTTACAGCGGTTCGCCGATTCCGCTGTCGTTCGATGAAACCGATTATTTGCATCAGGTTGTCCAAGTCGATGTTCGGGCAGGGCAGCCGGTTGCAACCGCCGCCGTTAAAATTCCCCGTAGCGTTCAATTGCTCAGGATTCCCAACGGCAAAGATTTTGCCGTGTTGTCGGATGTGATCGGACACTTGGAAAGCCTGATTCTGGACGATCTGCCGATCGAGCGACGGCCGCTGCTCGAATTGCGCATCAGACTGGAAAAGCCGGAACCCGGATTGCGGCAGCAGATTGAAGACGTCATCGCCAAACTGCCGGTGCGCTTATTGAAAATATCCACCGCTTACAGCGGCAACGAAAAAAGCCTGGCGGACCTGAAAATCGAAGAACGCCTGGAAGAACTGCAACCGTTGGATGTTTTCCAGCGCTGCTATCAAAACAAATATGACAAGGACGCGCCTAAAGCTTTGAATGCGCTATTTAACGAATTGGTTGAAAGCCTGCAAGGAAGCGAATAATGCGCATATTAGCGATACGCGGAAAAAACCTGGCAAGCCTTGCCGAGCCGTTCGAGATTTTACTGAATGCAGGTCCGCTGGAGCAGGCCGGATTATTCGCCATTACCGGACAAACCGGCGCGGGTAAAAGCACGATTCTGGATGCCTTGTGTCTGGCCCTGTATGACGAAATTCCGCGCCTGCCGAGCGGTCAGGGTTTTGCGATAGGCCATAAAGACGAGGATGAAAAGCTGCGCGTGACCAGCAATGACGTGCGCTCTATTTTACGCCGCGGCACCGGCAACGCGTACGCCGAAGTGGATTTTATCGGCAAGGACAAGCATCACTACCGGGCGCGCTGGGAGGTCAGCAAAGCCCGAGGCAAAGCGGACGGTCGCTTGCAGGCGCAGGAAGTCACGCTAAGCAAAATTGACGACGGCCAACGCATAGGCCAAGGCAAAAAAGACACGCTGGAGAAGATCTGCGAACTGATCGACCTTAACTTCGACCAGTTCCGCCGCTCGGTGTTATTGGCTCAGGGCGATTTTGCCGCGTTCTTGAAAGCCAAAAAAGACGAGCGTTCCAGTTTGCTGGAGCGCATCACCGGCACCGAACTTTATTCCGAACTGTCCATCGCCGCATTCGATCGGGCCAGACAGGAAAAAGACGCGCTAAATCTGATTACAAACAGGATGCAGGATCAAATCCCGCTGGATGAAGAAGCCCGGCAACTGCTGGAACAGCAACGCGACCAATTCATCAGCCAGTTGGCCGATCTGGAGCAGCAAATCGAGCATAACCAAAAAATCATCGATTGGTATGCCGAACTTAAAAAACGGCAAGAAGCCGAGCGAGTTGCCCGTGACGAACTTACAATCAGCCAACAGGCGTGGGATGCGGCCGAAGCCGGGCGGCAACTCATGCAAAAAGTCGAAGCGGTTCAGCCTTTAAGGCCGCTGTTAGCTCAGTACCAAACGGCAAACGCCGAACATCGGGATGCCCAGCAAAAACTCAAAGACAGCAACGAGCAGCGGTTGGCAACAGAAACAACGCTGCAAACGGCAAAGGAACGGCTCAATACCCTGGCCGTTGCATTAACCGGAGCCGAACAGCAACAGCAGCAGGCGCAACCGGTGCTAATCAACGCGCGGGCCTTGGACACCCGCATCGATGTCATCCGGCAAACTGTCGCCACCTTGGCCTGTGAAGAAAACCAATTGCTTCAAGCGTTGGATAGCGCCGAACAGGACCATCAATCTTTATTGATTCGACAATCTGATCAAACCACGGCGCTGCAACAGCTTAATCTCTGGCTGGAACAAAACCAGGCGATCAAACCCATCGCCGCCGAATGGAGCCGCTGGGATGCGGAGCTGGAACGCTATCAAACGCTGAACATCCGCAAAACAGACGCCGAACATAATGCCGAGCAGTTAAAACAGGCGGTTACCAAGGCTGAGCTCAGCTTGGCAGAGTTAAAGCCTGCGATTGACGACAGCCTCAACAGACTGACGCTGCATCAGCAGACGCTGGCGCAGCTGAAAACGCAGGACAGCCGCCAGTCGCTTGAAGACCTGCATCGCGCAAAAGGCGAGCTTGAAATCAAGCGCGAACAGGTCGCTTTGGCGTTGAAGTTGGCGAGCAATGCACAAGAGCTGCAACAGGCTATCAAACAGGATGCGGACAAATTGGCGGCCACCGAACAGGCGATTAACGACAGTGCGCTGCAACTGCAAACGGTAAATCAGCAGCAAACAACTAACAGTGCCTCGCTGATCGAGGCTAAAAAAGCCTTGGAACTGATACAGGCGACAACGCATAAAAACGCCGAACAATTCCGCTCTTTGTTACAGGACGATCAGCCTTGCCCGGTTTGCGGAGGGCTTGAGCATCCCTGGAAAGATCAGGTCAGCGTAGGCAATGAGCATGCCGTAGCGCAGTCGGCGCGGGTCGCCGAGCTGGAAAGCCAAAATGAACAGCTGATTAAAACTACCGCCGAATTGACCAAAGGCATCAGTCAGGGCCAAGAGCAACAAACAGCGCTGGCCGAAAAGCTGTCCGAGGCGCAGACCGATCTGGCTCAATGCGGCAGTGATTGGGCTGTATTAGCTATGCACCATAAACCTGATTTTTCCATCACCGATAGTCAGCTTTTGCCTGCGCTTAAAATCCACGACGAGCAGATAAGTTCAGCATTGGAGCTAATCAGGCAGCAGGAAAAAGCGGCTCTCGAATTACAAAGACAGCTTCAGGAGGCGCAGGATTTATTCGATGCGGATCAGCGGAATAAAGAAAAACTGTCTGCCGAATTCGCCACGCTGGATAAGCAATACGCCAAAAACAAAATCGACTTGGAACATGTCGCAGCCGGAATTCAGGAGCTGGAAAAGCAACTGCAAGCAATTGTCGATTTGTTGGCGACGCCGTTTCGGCAAGTGGAAAACTGGCAAACACGTTTGCAGGCTTCCACAACAGCGTTCAGACAAGATTTCGCGGCAAAAGCGCAGCAATTCCAGCGTACCGAACAGCAGATTGAAACCGCCGCCAAAGCCCTGGAAAAAATCAGCCATGATGAAAAACTTGCCGAGCAACTGCTAAAACAATCCCGGCAACACCATGACATTAAACAAGCCGAATTAACGGCTCAAACAGCAGAACAACGAAAACTGACCGTCGAGCGCGAAGCGGTGTTGCCGAATGTGACTGCCGACAGTTACGAACAAAGCGTTAACCAAAATGCACAGACCGCAAGAGCCGCCCACCAGCAGGCCGGTAATAGGGTCAATCAAGCCGAAACAGAGTTGGCAACCCATAAACAAAATCAGCAGCATTGGCAAACCGAGACCGGCAGGCGTTACAGCAACCTGGAAAAAGCCCTAAGCGCGCTGAACCAATCGCTGGAAATGCAAGCCATCGATATTGAGCAGTTAAGCCGGTTGCTGGAAAAAGACGCCCCTTGGCTGGCTGAACAGAAAACCCAAATGGCGGCGCTGGAGCGCGCCTTGCAAGAATCTGCGGCCTTGTTAAAAGTTAAAGCCGACGATTGCGTTAAGCACCAAGGCAACCCGGTCGACAGGCCGGAAGACGACGCCAACAAACTGTCGGCCGAATTGCAGCAGCAAAGACAGCTTGCGCATAGCCAAAAAGAAGAGCAAATCATCCTGCTGCGGGAAGACGATAAAAGAATCGAAGCCGGGCGCGCGTTGAAAGCGGAACTGGACAGCCAACGAGACCGCTGGGATCAATGGGAAAGCCTGAATGAACTGATCGGCTCGAAAAGCGGCGCAAAGTTCCGTACTTTCGCCCAAAGCCTGACCCTGGAAGCCTTGCTGGCGCACAGCAACCGGCATCTTGAAGACTTCGCCAAACGTTATGCCCTGCAACGGGTGCCGGGCAGCGATCTGGAACTGCAAATTATCGACCGCGACATGGCCGACGATGTGCGCAGCGTACACAGCCTGTCCGGCGGCGAAAGCTTTCTGGTGTCGCTGGCGCTGGCCTTGGGCTTGGCGTCGTTGTCATCCAACAAAACCCAGGTCGAATCGCTGTTTATCGACGAAGGCTTCGGCAGCCTGGACCCGGAAACACTGGACATCGCCATCGCCAGCCTGGACACCCTGCAAGCCTTGGGCAGGAAAGTCGGCGTGATCTCGCATGTGCCTATTCTGGTTGAGCGGATTGGGGCCAAGGTGGTGGTCGAAAAGCAGGGCGGGGGAAGGAGTCGTGTTTTGATTGTTGGGGGGTATTGAAAGGCGCACTTGCAAGTGATGGGTTGAGTTAATTCGTGCATAGGCGGAGAGGATAACGGTCATCGCCGCGACTGAAGTCGCGGCTCCAAATATCCTGAATGAAATTGCGATTTTTGTTGGTTTTTGCATGATTACCGATACTTTGTTAGTATCCGTAGCAGACAAAGGAGCAGCTATGAACGAAATTTTCTTTATTGTAGAAGACGCCCCGGAAGGCGGTTATACGGCCAAGGCGCTCGGCGAATCGATTTACACTGACGCGGACAATCTTGAACAACTCCATGCCAACGTCCAAGATGCGGTTCGCTGCCATTTCGATGAAGACAAAAAACCCAAGATGATCCGCCTGCATTTCGTCCGCGAAGAAGTCATCGCCGTTTGAAACTCCCTCGCGACATTGATGGAATCCAGCTTGCAAAAGCCCTTGCCGGACTCGGATACCATATCACCCGCCAGACCGGAAGCCACATCCGCCTGACAACTTTTGAGAACGGCGAACACCACCTAACTATTCCCGCTCATAATCCTTTAAAAATCGGTACATTGGCTTCGGTTTTTAGCGGCATCGAATCGCACTTCAAGCTTACCCGAGATGAATTGTTGAAACGCCTCTTTTCTTGATTACTTATACGGCAGTTCCTGTTGGCTGAAATGTGTGTCCGATTGGCGGTATTTATCTTTTCGCCCGTATGTTCGCTTGGGCATATTGCCCCGTGGATTGGGCAGGGATTGGCAATTGTGAGTTCGGATCTGGTTTGGAATAGAACGCTTTATTTGAAGTTGATGGGTTTCGCTACCGCTCTACCCATCCTACGTGCTACGTGCTATTTTGGTCGAGCGGATTGGGAGCAAAGTGGAGGTTGAAAAGCAGGGCGGGGAAAGGAGTAGCGTTTTTTTGGGGGTATTGAGAATGAAATTTACCGCTCAAGAGCAACGTTGAGAGTGAGATAGCTCGCTGTAACAAAGAAAAATATGACAAAATAAACATTGCCATATTTGTTGACAAAATATTTTTTGCCATTTAGCATGGCAAAATAAATTTTGTCACTTTGGAGGGGGCATGACAGGTCAAGTTGTTTTTGGTAGAGATTACTTTTCGAGACCCAAAGATGAAGAAAGGGTTTGGCGGCGCTTGAAGAGAGGTGGGCATTTACTCGTTCTTGCGCCGCGCCGCGTTGGTAAAACTTCGCTATTAAGGCATTTAGAAAATAATCCACGAGAAGGCTTTGTATTCTTATATGTGATGGTGCAATCGTGTAATACCGAACACCAATTCTATAAAGAGATACTCGAAAAGCTGTATAGCTCCGAATTTACCGACAGACTCGATACATTAAGCCATAAAGGTAAGGACTGGATCTCTTCAATTTTCCACAATATCAAAGGTATTGAATTTGGCGACGCCGGCATCTCTTTTCAAAATAGCGATTACAAATTGACCGCTGCTGACTTGGAAAAAGTCATCAACAATCTGAAATTAAATCAAAAACTCATATTAGTTTTGGACGAATACCCCGACGTTCTGGAGAAAATAAGCAACCTTGAAAGCAAGCAAAGCGCGATTGATTTTTTAGCCACAACCAGAAGACTTTGCCAAAATACCGAACTTAGCAAAAAAATACAGTTTATTTTTACAGGCTCAATCGGCCTGGATACCTTAGCGCATCGGCTTGGTTCAACCAGCCTGATAAATGACAAGGATAAAGTTGCGATAGACCCGCTCACACAAGCCGACGCGTTGGCGTTTATTGATTTTCTGGCGCAGAAGAACGACAGCCAACTTTCACTAGATAAAAGCACTGCCACCTATTTGCTGCAAAAAGTTGATTGGTTAATGCCTTACTACATAGAAGCCTTGTGGGAAAGGCTCGAAGATTTATGTTGCGATAATGACATAGTAATCCCTACTCAAGGTGATGTGGACAATGCATTCGAATTGCTTTTCCATAACAACTACAGAACCACGTTTAATCATTGGGCAGAACGCCTGCAACGCTTTGAAAAAGACGAAGCCAAACTCGCCAAAACCATTTTGGACAAGCTTACCGAAGCGGACGAACTGAGCTTTAGCGAAATCTACAATATTTTTCAGGACGAAAATCATCGACACCTTAACGGCAACTACATTCTGGATTGCCTTGAGCATGACGGCTACATTTTTGAACACAAAGAAAAGGCGTTTAAATTTACCTCGCCGATTTTAAAAGAATGGTGGAGACGCTATGCCGACCGAACACTATAAAGAAACCATCAAGCTCTACAACCCGCAAAACGCATCGAATGCAACCATAAAGGCTACCTTTGTCATTCGCTTAAAGGAGTTCGACAAAATTTGGAAAGATATTAAAACTTCCAAGATGTCGCACCCTGAGCAGCATTACATCATCCAGGGCATCAGAGGTTCCGGTAAAAGCACATTGTTGACCCGACTATCGATAGAAATTGAAGAAGACCCAGAGCTTTCAAAATGGCTGATTCCTATTCTTTTCCGGGAAGAGGAATATGGCATTACCTCGTTGTTTACTTTTTGGGAGCATATAGCCGAAGAGTTATGCGAACATCCACTTTATGCGGATCAATTCGCCGGTTTATTGGATAAAATCGAAAACCTGGAAGAAGACCCTAAAGCTGCGTTCAAACTTCTGGATAGTTATCTGGTCAAAGCCAACAAAAAAATCATCCTATTTATTGATAACTTGGCTGAGCTTTTTGAAACCTATTCAAGAAACGAAGAAGAAATGCTCAGAGAAGTGTTAAGCCAAAACAATAATATAAGGATCATCGGCGGCTCTGCGATTAGCCTGGAAAATTTTTACGATAACAAAGCGCCTTTTTATCAGTTCTTTCGCATCATCACGCTGAAAGAAATCAACCGGCAGGAAGCCATCACCCTATTGATTAATTTGGGCAAATACTTAGGAAAAGAAGAAGAAGCCAAAATCAAACAACTTATTGAAGAAGAACCGGAAAAAATCGAAACCATCAGAAGGCTGACCGGCGGCATCCCCAGAACCCACATTTTGTTGTTCCAGATTCTGATAGAAGGACCTAGAGGAAGCGCATTCCAATATCTTGAAGACACCTTGGATAAAGTGTCACCCATTTATAAACACCGAATGGACGATCTATCTAAACAACAAAAGCCCATTATTCATGCCATAGCCAAAAACTGGGAAGCGATGTCCGCCAAGGAAATAGCGCAGCAAACACGCATAGATAGCAAGCAAGTATCCGCTCAACTCAATCAATTACAAAAGCAATGGCTGATAGAAAAGATACCGACCTCAACCAAAAACCACCTTTATGCGCTACAGGAACGGTTTTTTAATATTTGGTACCTGATGCGTTATGGCCGACGCAAAGACCGGAACAAATTGATCTGGCTGACCCGATTTTTTGAAGTGTGGTGTTCAACAGACGAACTAGCTGAACGTGCCAAGGCCTTTCATAAGGAATTATCATCTACATCAAACCCTAGGGGAGCAATGATCTATGCCAGCGCACTGATTAATAGTGACAAACTGGAGTTTAAAGAAAAAGAGCAGCTTTATAACAAAACCAGACTCCACCTTGAAATGAATGGACATAATGATCTTATAAGAGAATTACCCGCCCTCAGTGACGACGAGTATTTACAGCAAGGAATTAAGTCGTTGGAATCAGGTAAACTTGAAGAGGCAGAAGACTATTTCAAGAAAGCTAAAAATGGTGGCAATAAAAAGGCTTTTTTTGCTTTAGGTTACTTATTTCATATACTCAAGCGATACGACGAGGCAGAAGTCAATTACCGGCTGACCATTGAGCACGACGCAACCAGCGCCTATATCAATTTGGGCAATCTATTCAGCGAACGCAAGCAGTACGCGGAAGCCGAAGCCAATTACCGGCTGGCCATTGAGCACGGCAACACCAGTGCCTATAACAATTTGGGCAATGTATTGAAAGAACTCAAGCAGTACGCGGAAGCCGAAGCCAATTACCGGCTTGCCATTGAGCATGGCGACACCGGTGCGTATCTCAACTTGGGTAATCTATTTAGCGAACTCAAGCAGTACGCGGAAGCCGAAGCCAATTACCGGCTTGCTATTGAGCACAGCGACACCGATGCCTATAACAACTTGGGTAATCTATTTAGCGAGCTCAAGCAGTACGCGGAAGCTGAAGCCAATTACCGGCTTGCCATTGAGCATGGCTATACCGGTGCGTATCGCAATTTGGGCATTTTATATAGCGAACTCAAGCAGTACGCGGAAGCCGAAGCCAATTACCGGCTTGCCATTGAGCACAGCGACACCGATGCCTATAACAACTTGGGTAATCTATTTAGCGAGCTCAAGCAGTACGCGGAAGCCGAAGCAAATTATCGGCTGGCCATTGAGCACGGCAACACCGATGCCTATATCAATTTGGGCATTCTATTCAGCGAGCTCAAGCAGTACGCGAAAGCCGAAGCCAATTACCGGCTGGCTATTGAACACGGCTACACCGATGCGTATCGCAATTTAGGCAATCTATTCAACGAGCTCAAGCAGTACGAAAAAGCTGAAAATAGCTACAAACAAGCCATCGATCTAGGAATTGCCGATGCTGCAAATGCTCTCGCCTGGTTTTATTTCGAAACAACTCAGCAAGACAAAAAAACTGTGGCGCTAAATCTTGCTCACAGTGCGGTTGCCGATGCCCCCAGCTTTGAATGTTTACATACCTTGGCAACTGTCGCGCTTTGGAACAATGAAATCGACATCGCACGGGAAAGCATAGAAAAAATCCTGTTAACGGAAAGCTGGCAGCAGGATATTGATGATGAAAAATCATTCATTGACTTGTTGATACTGCTGTTAGCCAAAGGCCAAACCAACCTGTTTGACCTTTGGCAGCAAAAATTCGATTTGGCGGACAGATTAAAGCCACTCTATTACGCGTTTTTAAATCTAGTGCCGGAAAAATACCCCAATCAACTGTTAAGGATGGGCTCCGAATTGAAAGAAACTGTCGATGAAATACTGGAGAAAATTGCGGTTTACAAAGAGAAATATTAAGGGCCAAGCGCACGGCAGGTTAGGCTTGGTGCAATGAAGCCCAACAAATCGAAACCTTGAATGTTAGGCTTCGCTTCGCTCTGCCCAACTGACCGTGCTTGACGGAGATTAACTATGAGCGAAATAAGCAAACAAGAGCTTGAAGACATTACCCAACGTTATCAGGAGCTGATGGCGTCGCAGCAAACGCTGTTACTGTCGACGGCTTCAGCAAACGGCGTTCCTGACATCAGTTACGCGCCTTTTGTGCGGGACGATGCCGGAGTCTTTTATATCTATGTCAGCGAGATGGCTTGCCATACGGTTAATTTGCTGAATAACCCGCAGGCATCGCTATTGTTTATCCGTCCGGAATCCGAATCGCCTAACCTTTTTGCCCGGGAGCGGGCGGTGCTAAGTTGCAGTGTCACGGAAATAATCCGTGACGATGCAATTTACGCTGACCGGATACAAGCCTTGCAGGATAAGTTTGGCGAGGTGGTTAGTGTGCTGCGCTCATTACCGGATTTTCATTTGTTTGCCTTGCGTCCGGAAAATGGGCGGTACGTTATCGGTTTCGGGCGCGCTTTCAGTATTAATGTGAGCGATGCTTCCTTGCGTCATATTTAGCTACGCATCTGTAAAACAGATCGGAAAATAGCCGGGCTTTATGCCGTCAATCCACTCATGTATTCAGGGTTCCCGCTCTTATTTTGTAGACCGCGCTATGGCTGACAACTTCCATTCGAAACGGTGTCAATTAGACCTTCCAGGTTTTAAAAACCTGGAAGGTCTGTCTATCGCCCTGCGTGTGCATAGCGATGAGCGAGGGTGAATGGCACTGTGGGAGCGGGCCGCGCCCGCGAATATTTGGGCGGCGATTGTACCGTTGCAGCGTCTAAGATTAATGTCCGTCGCTAAACAAACCAAGGTGTCAAACTTTAGTTTTAATCGGTTTTGTTTTGCTTAAGCAAGGTTTATAGCTATCGCATAACGCGAGGTATAAAGGCACCGGATTGATGAGCTTTGATGTCCCGCTGGCCAAAAAAGCGGTAGCCATTAACGGAATTAGAATTTCATGGCTGTTAGTCATTTCCATAACAATCACAAACGAAGTGAGCGGCGATTGCAGCATGCCGGAAAAATAAGCGGTCATGGTCAGCAAAATCATCACCGAAGCGGGCGCTACCGGAAACCAGTTTGCCAGATTAACGCCAAACCCCGCCCCGGTTGAAAGTGACGGCACAAAAATACCGCTGGGTATGCCGCTAAAGAACGTTGCGCAGGTTGCGAGCATTTTGAGGAATGGATAAGAAAAATCGATAGGTTGAACGCTGTTTAATATGGCCTTGGTTTGTTGATAACCGGTGCCCACGGTGGCGCCATCGGAAAAATAATTCATGGTGGAGACGATCCCGCCGCAGACGATGGCGATCACGACAATGGATATTCCGGTTTGCTTGAGAAGCCGGCTGCCGAGAATCGTGCTCTTGCTGAATACGCCGCCCAGAAAGCCGCCGGTAATCCCGCATAACGGCACCGCGAGCCAGCTTTGTCCCAACGGCATGACCAGTGACGCATCTTCAAAATAAATGTAGCTGTTTAATATCGCATAGGCGGTAATGCCGGAAAAAATAATAGCAGTTAATACCAGACTGCTGATGCGCTCTTCCAGGGTCCTGCCCATTTCTTCAATGGCAAAAATAATGCCCGCCAACGGCGTGCTGAACATGGCCGCAAATCCGGCGGCACTGCCCGCCAGAATCAATCCTTTCTCCAAATAATGAGGCGGAAATTTAATGGTCTTGCCCAGCGACAGCATAATGGATGCCCCGACGTGTACAGCGGGCCCGCCAAAACCGATCGATGCGCCGGAAAGCAAGCCCATAATCGGCAAGAACATTTTTCCAAAAGCGATTCTTAAGGAAATTAATTGAGAGCGTTCATGTAGGTTGCTGGAAATGTCCAGCGCTGTTTTAACCTGTGGAATGCCGCTACGTTCGCTACCGGGGAAAAAACGAAAAGTGATCCAGGCGGTAAGGCCCATTCCGACAGGCGGGATGATAAAATGAAACCAGGGGTATTGTAATGAAAGGAGGCGGTAGGTCTGTGCCGCCCATTCGCTGAGCAAGGTCATCATAACGATAACCAGGCCGACAATGATTGCCCCTATCCAAAAGACAAGGCGCTGCTTCCAGGCAATATAGGAAAGGAAAGAAAAGTGCGGTTCCAAAATAAGCGTTCCTCAACATAGGGTTAACTTCAATGTAACGTGTTCGTAAGCATTACTGATAATACCGAATAAATTGTTTGCGTCACTTCAGGGGAAAACAACATTGAAACCATACCCTTGCTTAGCAGTATAGGTGCTCTATCCCAGGTGTTCAAGGCGATTGACAAGGCCGCCCTTGTTAGCAAGACGCTCGATTTTCTGTATCGGCTACGCTATCTGGCTAAACGGGCAATTTAATGTAAAAATTGCTTCACTTATTGCCTGAAGACTTTTCCGGTCGACCAATGCCCGATATTTCCCAACATGGCCACAGCACCAACTTAATCGGTTTGGCGACTGCTTGCATGGCCAGTCACGCCTTTAACGAAAGCCCCAAAGCGCTGCATATTGCAGGCGCCCGCGAGTCGGCTTCCGGTTTGTTTGAGCAATTGGGCAAGCACTCGACACGCGATGACTGCGGCCGGATATTTCAAGACTATATGTGCGTTGTTTTCGGCTTTGAAACGGAGCAACGCTTAAGCAACGATCATTCGGGACGGCGGCGTTACCGTAACAGTTATCTGCGGTTAATTCAGGACTGGGGTTTGGACTCGAACAATGCCCAAGGCGCGGTTTTTAAAGGCTGGGTCGAAAGCCGCTTCGGGTTGTTTCCTACCTATCACAAACAGCGCATAGCCAGTTTTAGCAGCAAAGACTGGATCATGTACATCGAAGAAAAGATGAACAGTCGTTATCACAACAACTGCATTTACATGCAGTTGGACCTTCTTTACGAATATTGCCAGTGGGTTATCGAACGTTTTCAGTTCCCGGCCGCAACCCATAAAACCCTTTATCGCGGCGTCAATTCACTGGACGATGATTGGGTTGTTCTGGATCAGGATAAAACCCATAAAATCGTGCGCTTCAATAATATCGTTTCCTTTACCGACCGCCGCAGTATTGCCGGCGAATTCGGCGCTTATATTCTGGAAGTCGAAGTGCCGATGGTTAAGCTGGTTTTTTTTAATGAACTGTTGCCGCACCACGCTTTGCACGGCGAAGCCGAATATTTGGTGATTGGCGGCGATTATCGGGTCAAAGTGCAGCGTTAGAGGAAATCATGTCTACAGAACAAGTGTTGAACAAAGCCTTGGGAGCCTATTTGGGCTTCGCTTGCGGCGATGCGCTCGGGGCGACGGTCGAGTTTATGTCGCCGAAACAAATCCAGCAGCGTTACGGCGTGCATCGGGATATTATCGGCGGCGGCTGGCTGGGCCTGGACGCGGGTCAAGTCACCGACGACACGCAAATGTCGCTCGCTTTAGGGCAGGCCATTATCGATCATCAGGGCTGGAACGTTCAGGCGGTCGCCGATAATTTTGTCGCCTGGATGGCAAGCGATCCGCCGGATATAGGCAATACCTGCCGCCGCGGCATCACGCGCTATCGGGATAGCGGCGAACTGTTCGGCTTGCCTCGCGATGACGATGCGGGAAACGGCGCCTGCATGCGTAATTTGCCGGTGGTGCTGGCGACCTTAAACCGGCCTGATGATTTTAATGAATGGAGCGTGCAGCAAAGCCACATTACCCATAACCATCCGTTGTCCGATGCGGCTACGTTAACGCTGGGACGGATCGTCAATCTGTTGATTAGCGGACAGGATATGGACGCCTGCAAACAGGAAGCCGAACGATTGATCGGTCAACACCGCGAATTCGCCTATAGCCCTTATCCGGGTAAAGCCTCAGCCTATATTGTCGATACCGTGCAGACGGTTTTACATTATTTTTTCAGCACGGACAGTTTTGAATCCTGCCTGATTGCCACGGTTAACCAGGGCGGCGATGCCGATACCACCGGGGCGTTGGCCGGTATGCTGGCAGGGGCTAAATATGGCGTTGGGCAAATTCCTGAACGTTGGTTAAAGCAATTGGATCGGCAGGTTGCCGGGCAAATACGGCAACAGGCCATTGAACTTATCCGGCTGGCGGAAGCGCTGTAAAACGCCTGTAGAAACGCGGTAAGGCATCATATAGGCCGGGGCGCTCTACCGGGCATAAAAACCGCGACAAATCACCGCGCTTTGATAGAATTAGGCCTCTTTCAATTGCCCTGATTCTTATCGGCAGCCCAACTGCGCTAAGCCATTATTCCGACATGCAAAAAGAACCAGCCGCCAAATATTATAATAGCCATCAAGCCGTACTCGACCTTTTGCAAAAGCACAAGCTTATCGCGGATTTGGTGCATAAACAGGACATGCCGCATCATGGCCTGGTCGAAGCGCTGGTTCGCAAAGAGAATATTGCGCAATTACAGCAGATACTTAATCATTTACCGCCTTCGGAAATTGCTCATATTCTGGAAGAATTGCCGCCGGAAGATCAATTGCTGATCTGGGAACATCTTGATGATGATCACAAGCAACCCATTTTGCTGGAAGCCCCGGTTTCCGTCCTGCAAATTCTGGGCAAGCAGGATTACAAGACTGAAAAATCCAGGGTCAAAGCGTTTAATTTACGCGAAGGCCGCCTGCACGAGATTTCGATTAATGCCCCTCAGGATTTGCTTGAGGCCAAACCTATCTGGATAGATCTGGTTGCGCCGACCTTTGAGGACAGGATATGGGTCGGCGATATTTTCGGCATAGAGATTCCTGATCCGGATAAATTGAATGATCTGGAATCAAGCGCCCGGTTTTATGTCGAAGAAAACGGCGAGATTCACTTGCATTCGGATTTCCTGCTGGACAAGGAGGATGTGTCGCGCAACGTCGCCGTCGCTTTTATCCTGTATAGGGATATTTTGTTTTCGATTCGCAAGGAAGAATTGCCGATCTTCCGGCTTCAGCGGTTACGCGCGCTTAGCCAGCCCAATTACGTTTCCGACTCAAGGGACATGTTGCTGGATCTTTACGCCGCCAATGCCGAGTATTCGGCTGATGCATTGGAGGATGTCTATCTTGCTTTGGAAAGCGTCGGCAATCAGGTGCTTAGCAAGCAAATTAGCGATGAGGACGCGGCTAAGATATTGATCGATATTGCCAATGAAGAGGATTTGAACGGCCGGATTCGCAGGAATGTGATGGATACCCGGCGCGCGGTTTCGTTTTTGATGCGCAGCAAGTTTCTTGCAAAAAACCAACTGGAGTATTCCCAACAGATCCTGCGCGACATTGAATCGCTGGACGGGCACACGGCGTTTCTTTTCGACAAGATCAATTTTTTGATGGACGCTTCGGTGGGTTTCATCAATATCAACCAGAATAAGGTCGTCAAGCGGCTGACCGTTGTCAGCGTGGTGTTTATGCCGCTCAATGTCTTGGCCGGCATCGGCGGTATGTCCGAGTTTTCAATGATGACAGAAGGGATTGCCTGGCCGGTCTCTTACAGTATTTTTACCATTGGCTTGGTGGTTGTCGGCTGGCTTACGTTCGCCATTTTGCGGTTTCTTGAAAATCGCGAGCACGCTAAATCAGGCAAACGCTAACAGGGCAAAAGGACAAAGGGCGATGCGTTATGCTAACGGAAATCGGGAATCATCAATTCGCCCGGTTTCAGCCTCGGGTATAATGACGGGCTGGAACAATATCAATTAAAGAGGAACACAATGCCGGTCGATATTTTACTTACAGTGGTTGCAACATCAGTCATTCAGTCTATTTTTGGGGTAGGCGTGTTGCTGTTCGGCACGCCGCTGTTGTTGCTGCTCGGTTACGGTTTTGTCGATGCGCTGGGTGTGTTGTTGCCGGTTTCCATTGCCATAAGCGCTTTACAAGTGCTGAGGCATTATGAAGATGTCGATACCGGATTTTATAAAAATGTGCTGGTTTACAGCATTCCGTTAGTGGTGCTGTTTTTAGTGGTGGTTACTACGGTCAAAATCAATATCAGCCTGGTTATTGGCCCGTTACTGATTTTTGTCGCGTTAAAAAATTTTTCAACGATTATTGATAGGGCTCTGCAATCGGTGGTCAGGTATGAAAGACTGTATCTGATGACGATGGGCTTGGTTCATGGCATCAGCAACTTGGGCGGTTCGATGTTGACCGTGATAATTTACAGCAAGCACTATCCCAAAAACAAAACGCGGGTGACCGCTGCGGCCAGCTATGCGACGGTTGCCTTATGTCAGTTGGCGACGTTATTGTTTATCGGCAGTGAGTTTACGGTGTCGTTTGCCGACAAGATAAGCTTTATTCAGATAGCTGTGGTGATGTTTTTATTGACTGAAGAAATGCTTTATAACGGCATCGATAATGAAAAATACAGTAAGATTTTTGCAATGTTCTTGTTTGCGTCAGGCATACTGTTAATAACAAAATCCTTATAAAACTGGAGAGAAAAATGAAAGAGTTAATTAAAGGGCTGTTGAATTATTTCCTGATCGGTATTCTTGCGGTGATTCCCATTGTGGTTATTTTGCAAATCATGATTTTTGTAAAAGACCGGGTTTCCGATTTGTTTCAAATGGTTTACGGCTATGCGGATAATTATCTCTATACGATTCTGGTTTTTGCGATCAGTTTTTTTATCCTGGTCTACATCGGCCGAAAATTAGTCCATGAAGGTCGTTCCTGGGTTATCGGCGCATTCGATCATGTTATTGAGCGAATCCCATTGATCAATACGCTTTACCGGGTGCTTAAAAAAGTGATCAATATGTTTTCATCCCATGACCGGACTATCGCTAAGGAAGTGGTTTATGTTGAGTACCCAAAAGATAACATGTGGATGACCGCTTATGTGACCAACCGCTACGAAGATAAATACGTATTGTTTATCCCTACATCGCCTAACCCGACTTCCGGCTATACGGTGATTGTCGATAAATCGAAAATAATTAAATCAGCGATGAATATCGAAGAGGCCAGCAGTTTTATCATCAGCGTTGGCGTTGATTACGGCAAAGTCTCGGAAATGAGTCAATTGCCCTGAATTTGAAGCGCAGCATGGAAAAGTAGATGAAATTATTAATTAGCGTGGCGGCGATCCTGGTGCTGGTTTCAATCTCCGGCTGCGATAAAGACGATAAACAGGATAAAGCCGCCGATACAGGGCTGTTAAAAACGCAGCTGGAAACGTTGGAACAGGCCAAGCAGGTTGATCAACAGCTTCAGGATGCTGAGGAGCAACAACGTCAAAAGATAGAGGCGGAAACGCAATAATCTGCAGGCGTTGTTTCGGTTCATTCCGAAGCGGCAGGAAGTGAGTGCAAGTATTTTCGATTGATTTTATTGACTTTAAGTCCCTTGTTTGTTATGAATGATTCCGCCTTCACCGGCAAAAAATAATAATAAACAATTACATAAGAGGGGGATGTCTATGAAGTCTGATAACGGCACCAAAACAGGCAAGCTGGCCAAGTTAACTCAGCTGGAAGCGGAGGTGGCTAAGCTTTCCGAGCAGTTGAAAACCGATAAGAAAACTATCGTTCTGCTGAAAAAATCTTTAACGGAGCGCGATTTAAAGATTCAAGAATTAGAATCGAAATTGATATACGCTCAACAATCGTTGTTGAAAAAAACGGTATTTACAATTCACCAATGCAGGGATCAAATCAAAAGCGGAATTGATGAAAAAATAATCAACCCTGCTTTAGCGCAAATTCAGCAGCAGATTGAGGTCATTCAGGGTATTGTCTTTGAAGCCAAGGATCTGATCAGCAAGAAAAAGCTGCTTATTCAAGAAAATATTCAAACGACTTCAAATAGAGTCCATCAATGCCCGGATCAAGCGATAAGGTATTTTGAGAAATGGCTTGTCGAGCCGGGCAGGATAGTGGTTAATGACGTAGTTGTATTGGTCGACAGCAACATAAAAAACGGTCAGGATTTGGTCGAGCAAAAAATCATCTATCCAGGCAAACTGTGCTACGACAAAGTTGTTGAAGTTGCTCAGGCGCTGCCGACGCAAAGTCAGGTTATTTTTCAAGTGTGGCTGGCGGATCCCGCTATGAAGCAAATAGAAGCCTTGCCCGTTATTGGCAAGGAGCTTGGCGCCAATGCCGACGCATTGCTGAAGCGATTGATTGAGCAGTTAAAATCCGGAGCGGAGCAGGGTTTTGAACATGCAGTCGATGCAGTAAAAAAATCATCCTTTTGGGATGGAAAGCGGAAGATGGAAGCGGCTTAAGATTCAGGTATTTAAAACGACGAGGCGACCGGGGCGGGTCGCCTGTCTCTAGTGCAAGCTTATTTAACCAAGCTCAATAAAACTCCAGCCGCTACCGCGGAACCAATTACCCCGGCAACGTTAGGCCCCATCGCATGCATCAGCAGGAAGTTATGCGGGTTGCTCTCCAGTCCCATTTTGTTGGCTACCCGCGCCGCCATCGGCACTGCGGAAACACCGGCTGCGCCGATCAGGGGATTAATCGGGGTATTGCTGAATTTATTCATGAGTTTCGCCATAAGCACGCCGGCCGCCGTGCCGATGCTGAAGGCAATCGCCCCCAATCCCAGAATGCCCAGCGTTTTGACTTGCAAAAACGCTTCGGCGCTGAGCTTTGAACCTACCGCCAAGCCCAGAAAAATAGTGACGATGTTGATCAGTTCGTTTTGCGCGGTTTGACTCAAGCGTTCAACCACGCCGCAGGCGTTCATCAGGTTGCCCAGCGCGAACATGCCGATTAAAGGCGCGGCTGACGGTAACAACAAGGTGCAAATAACCAGCAGCATTAAAGGGAAGACGATTTTTTCGGTCTTGCCCACGACGCGCAGCTGTTGCATTTCGATTTTTCGTTCATCTTCGGTGGTTAAGGCGCGCATGATCGGCGGCTGTATCAGCGGCACCAGCGCCATGTAGGAGTAGGCCGCGACTGCGATGGCTCCCAACAAGTCGGGCGACAGTTTTGAAGCGACATAAATAGCGGTTGGGCCGTCGGCGCCGCCGATAATGCCGATTGCGGCGGCATCTTTTAAAGTAAACTCCAGCCCAGGTATGGCGTTGAGCGCCAGCGCTCCCAGCAGTGAGGCAAAAATACCGAACTGCGCCGCAGCGCCCAGCAGCAAGGTTTTAGGGTTGGCCAGCATCGGACCGAAATCGGTCATTGCGCCCACGCCCATAAATATCAGTAACGGAAACAGGCCGGTTTTAATGCCGTAATATAAATAGTACAAGATACCGCCTTCCTCGGCGATACCGGCAACCGGGATATTGCTGAGGATGGCGCCAAAGCCTATCGGCAATAACAGCAAAGGTTCGAAGCCTTTTTTGATAGCCAGGAACAGCAGCAAAAAGCCGACCAGCATCATGAAGGCCTGACCGCCGGTAAAGTTGTAAATACCGGTGCTGTGCCAGAGTGAAATGAGATTTTCCATGGGATGACCCTTCTATTTTAAATTTTTTAAACCACTTAGCGCACAAAGAGCGCGAAAAAAGCAATGAGCTAATCCCATGCCGGATCAATAAAACAAGGTACGATCAAGCGGATTTTTTCGCGTCCGTCGTACGCTTCATGGTTTATCGCTTTTTATTTCGATTATAAAAAAATTAACACATCGCCACCGGCAACGGCACTTCCTTCTTTAATATTGATAGTGCTGACGATACCGGCCGTTTTGGAACGTACTTCAGTTTCCATTTTCATGGCTTCCATGACGACGACGACATCGCCTTCGGCAACGATGCTGCCGACATCGACAAGAACTTTCAAAATATTACCGGCCATCGGCGATTCAACTACAGCGCCGCTGCTGGCTATCAGTGCGGCATGCGTTGTTACGCCTGCGGCGGGCTGAATCGTCAAGGCTGCGTTGTTAACGCCGACGATGACGCTGAAATTCCTGCCGTCAACGTTGACGGTATAGGTCTCGGATTTAGGCTGGGGCGTTGCATCGTCGGCAACTGATTTTGCCTGAGTCGCATTGTTGGCAGCAAAGCCTTGCGCATCCGGGGCCGCTTCAAAGGCGGCAGGGTTGCCCCGGTTAGCCAGAAACTTCCAGCCGACTTGCGCAAACAAACCGTTGATCAACGCATCTTCTTCGATGTTGGCGGCGAGAGTTACGCCTTCGGCTTGGGCTTTTTCCCGTACTTCGGCAATCAGCTTGTCCATTTCCGGCGCGATCAGGTCGGCCGGGCGACAGGTAATCGCTTGTGAGCCGTTCAGCACTTTGTCTTGCAGGGCTTTGTTGACCGGCGCGGGCGTTGCGCCGTATTCGCCTTTTAAGACGCCGGCGGTTTCTTTAGTGATGTTTTTGTAGCGTTCGCCGGTCATCACGTTGATCACGGCTTGGGTGCCGACGATTTGCGAAGTCGGCGTGACCAGCGGAATGAAGCCCAAGTCTTCGCGGACACGGGGGATTTCCAGCATGACTTCATCGAACTTGTCGGCGGCGCCTTGTTCTTTCAGCTGGCTTTCCATATTGGTCAGCATGCCGCCCGGCACTTGCGAAATCAGGATGCGGCTATCGACGCCTTTTAAGCTGCCTTCGTATTGCGCATATTTTTTGCGGATGTCCCTGAAATAGGTGGCGATGTGTTCCAGTTCGACCAGATCCAGTTTAGTATCGCGCTCAGTGCCTTCCAGGCCGGCGACGATGGTTTCGGTGGGACTGTGTCCGTAAGTCATGCTTAGCGATGAAATGGCGGTATCGACATTGTCTACGCCCGCTTCGGCGGCCTTGATCAGCGTGCCGACACTCAAGCCGGTGGTTGCATGGCAATGCAGATGAATCGGAATTTTGGTGCTTTTTTTCAGGCGTTTGACCAGTTCAAAGGCGTCGTAAGGTTTCAGCAACCCGGCCATGTCTTTGATGCAAATGGAATGCGCACCCATGTCTTCAATCTGTTTGCCGAGATCCACCCATAAATCCATGGTGTGTACGGGGCTGGTGGTGTAGGAGATGGTGCCTTGCGCATGGGCGTCGGTGCGGAGTACGGCTTTGATGGCGTGCTCGATGTTGCGCATGTCGTTCATCGCATCAAAGACGCGGAACACATCGATACCGTTGATCACGCAACGCTCGACAAACTTATCCACTACGTCATCGGCATAATGACGGTAGCCCAGGATATTCTGGCCGCGAAACAGCATTTGCTGGGGCGTGTTGGGCATCGCGGCTTTCAACAGGCGCAGTCTTTCCCACGGATCTTCGCCCAGATAGCGGATACAGGCATCAAAGGTCGCGCCGCCCCAGGACTCGATAGACCAATAACCGATTTTGTCGAGCCTTTCGCAAATCGGCAGCATGTCTTCGATGCGCAACCGGGTTGCCAAAATGGATTGATGAGCATCACGCAGAACGACTTCGGTGATACCTAAGGGCTGCTTTTTAACGGTGGCCATGCTTGTTGTTTCTCCTGAAACCTTGGTAAATTTTTAGTCATTGACCTAGCGGTCATTAATTTTGGGGTCGTTAGTTATGCTTTTCGGCAACCGCTTCTGCGTCGCCTAAAGAGCCTACTTTTGGTGCTCTACCTCCTGCATAAACCACATGGATGTGGTGAATGCAGAGAAATGACTGGATCATTTCCTGTCCTTGCGGTACTGGTGTACGGCGGCAGTTATTGCGGCAACAACGCTTTTATCAATGTCGGCGGTAATGCCGGGAACCGGTTTTGAGACCGGCATGTCCGGGAAATAGCGTTGCACCAGTGCAGACATGATGTTGATGGCGATTACCAGCATGATCAAGAACAGGAATACGATGCCCATCCCGGTAAACATTAATTCGATCCCGCTAGTCATTTGTTCTGTCATAGTTGATCACTTATTAAATTTCTTAACTATTGCATTGTATCATAGGCAAAAATCATAACTAATCGATGTTTTTTTTCATATCGATTGCGATTGCGGCCTTTTGGCTATGCGGTTTTGAACGCGTACAATACGGATTATTATAAATGCTTGTTACGGAGTGAAAATATGACAGACAAAGATGAACATTGGCAACAGAAATTAACGCCGGAGCAATTTAACATTTGCCGATTGAAAGCCACCGAACCGCCTTTTACCGGCAAATACGCCGACTGTAAAAAGGACGGCATTTATCATTGCATTTGCTGCGGCAATCCGTTGTTCGATTCTTCGACCAAATATGATTCAGGCTCCGGGTGGCCGAGTTTTTGGGATGTGTTGTCTGAACAGAGCGTGGCGGAGCATGCAGACGTCAGTCACGGCATGCGCCGGGTTGAAGTGACCTGCAAGTCCTGCGATGCGCATTTGGGCCATGTTTTCGAGGACGGCCCGCAACCGACAGGACTGCGCTATTGCATTAATTCAGCGGCATTAGACTTGAAAGAAAGATCATGAGTGCTAAGGAGCCGGTCCAAAGCTTACTGGATTTTATCGATACCAGTCCCAGTCCCTGGCATGTGGTAAAAACCATTGAAGCTCTGCTTGAGACTCAAACACCGCCGTGGCAACGTCTCGACGAAACCGCCAAGTGGACATTGCAACCGGGCGGGCGTTATTACGCGGTGCGCGACGATTCGTCTATCGTCCTGTTTGTACAGGGGCAAAAACCGTTAGCCGAAACCGGGTTTAAAATTATCGGCGCACATACCGATTCTCCCGGCTTGAGAATCAAGCCGAATGCGGCCGGCAGTGCTGACGGCTTGGTAAGGCTGGGCGTCGAAGTTTACGGAGGCCCGATACTGGCGACTTTCACCGACAGGGATTTGAGTCTTGCAGGAAGAATCGCTTATAAAAACGATCAGGACCGGATAGCCCGCATGCCGGTCAAATTCGATCAGCCGCTGCTGCGTTTGCCTAATCTGGCAATCCACATGAACAGGGCGGTTAACGAGGAAGGCCTGAAACTGCAAAAGCAGACTGAATTGCCGTTGATATTGTCGACATCGACCAAAGAGCAATTGCCGCCAGCTTATTTTTCAGCGTTGCTGCAACAGCAATCAGGCATAGCCGCCGAGCGTATTTTGTCCTGGGATTTGGCCGTGTACGACACCCAGAAAGGCGCTTTTTGGGGAGCGGAAAGCGAGTTTTATGCGGACAGCCAACTGGATAATCTGGCCTCGTGTCATGCCGCATTGCAGGCGCTGCTTGATGCCGACGGCATGGATGCCACGCGCGTATGCGCGCTGTTCGACCATGAAGAGATCGGCAGCCAAAGCAACAAAGGCGCCGACGGCAGTTTCCTGCCCGACGTGCTTGGGCGCATCGCTTTGGCGACAGCAACCGACGGCGAGGATTATGCCAGGGCGCTGGCGAAAAGCTTCATGATCAGCGCGGACATGGCGCATGCCTATCAGCCTAATTTCCCTAATGCTTACGATCCCGGCCATAAAGTCATCGTCAACAAAGGTCCGGTGATCAAAGTCAACGCCAATCACAACTACAGCTCGGAAAGCGTCTCGGCGGCGATGTTTGTAGACTGGTGCGAACAGGCCGGAGTGCCGTACCAGACCTATTCGCACCGCTGCGATCTGCCCTGCGGCAGCACCATCGGACCGATTACCTCCGCAAAACTGGGCATCCGCTCAATCGATGTCGGCAGTCCGATGTGGGCGATGCACAGCCTCAGGGAAAGCGCCGGGGTGCTGGATCACGATTACATGATCAGGGTGATGAAACGGTTTTTTGCCGAGTAAAGCTACGAAGTCGCGTAGGGCGTGCCGTGCGCGCTCTTTAATCATTGTGTTGTTCTTTGGCGCGCACGGCACGCCCTACCATATTTGTTAAAATAAGCCCCGCCTACTACACGCCGATGACCGTTAACCTAGCCCCCTTTGACGGCGAGCTTTACTTAATCAAGAAGTTTTACAGCTTGCCGGAGTCCGACCGGCTGTTTGCACAGCTGCATGCCGATTTGGCTTGGCAGGAAGAAGCCATTTTTATCTACGGCAGGTGGGTAAAAGTGCCCCGGTTGATGTGTTGGTACGGCGATAATGACGCTTGGTATCGTTATTCGGGCGTTGACCATCAGCCGATGCCGTGGACTCCGGCGTTGCAGGCCATCAGGGAGAAGGTGGCGCGGCAATGCCAATGCTCCTTTAACAGCGTATTGGCCAATTTGTACCGCGATGGTAACGACTCTATGGGCTGCCACGCCGATGATGAAAAAGAACTGGGGCCGAAGCCGGTGATTGCGTCATTGAGCCTGGGCGACGAGCGTTTATTCAAGTTGCATCATAAAGAAACCAAAGAAAAACTGGATATTGTTTTAGGTCACGGCGACTTGCTGGTGATGGCCGGAACCTTGCAACATCACTGGATGCATTCGGTGCCGAAAACCAAAAAATTGAAAACGCCGCGGATTAATTTAACGTTTAGGATAATTAGGGCGGCCTCGGTAACTGTCCCATGCAGTAGTGATTAAATATCATCCCCATCGGCTCATGCAGAACCGGCAAATAGACTATTAAACCTCCACCTCAAACCCATGCGGAAAAGCCGGTCATGAACGACGATAGACGATCGCACGAAGCCTCTATTCTTAGAACATTTTTCGACGACCAATTACAGCACCTGCATCAACTTGTCAGTAATCTGAGTAGCCATATTCACGACGCTGAACTAAAGGCGAATGAAGACAGGCAGATTGTCGAAAGTTTCGTCGATGCATCAAACACCAAGATGCGAGCCGTACAGGGCTACTCCGATAAGCTAAGCGAACATGTGCGGGCGTTGCATCGGCATGTGCTACAAGTCGCGGATCGGATTCCGCCTCCCGTCGACTTGAATAGGGAGGCATTTGAGTCGGATCCGCTGGTCAACGCCCTGTTCGTCAATAGCAAAGACATCGACAAGCTATTTGCAAGCGATCCTGACGCGAAGGTCTATTTACGTTCCCAGAGTAAAAATCAAGTCCCGGTGCTGTATGCGCTGTTAACTGCCGTCAAGAGTGAAAAGCGAATGCTGGGCATGGACATGCACGGAGACATGCTGATTCGCGAAGTACCCCAGCAAGCGGTCAATTTTTCTTTACACAAAATCCACGCGCCTTGCTCCGGCGGTGCAGAGCTAAGCTCCGCGCTAAAAGAGTATTTGTTCGGTAGCGTAGTGGCGCTTGTCAAACGGGAGATGGCGTCTCGCATGGCGAGCCATCAGCCGTTCAATGCCGGCGATGAATCTTACGAGTCGAAAGTCAAGAGTCTGGCCAACCCGGATGTTTATCTGGACGCATTGCTTGGCTATATCGAAGCCCCTGACAAGCTGTTGAGTATTGATAAAACCCATTTTAAGCTCAGCAAATTGGGTATTAAATTAGAGGACGACGATAGCGGGCAGCGCGCAAACGAGTTTGACATCCATGAGCTCACCTGGAGCAACGACACCCGAAACGTGGTGTTGCAAATTGCTTATGTCCGTTGAGTTGAATATTGTTTATTTTTCAACTCAGTTATGTAGGCCGGAATAAGACCACCCAAGCGTAGCGCGAGGTGGCGTTTCCGGCAGATTCGTGAGGTGTGCCGGAAACACCTGTTTTCGGCCTACATGGCTACGAGATTAACCAAATTTAAATCAGGCGGTGCATACAATAGAGAGCGCTTAATTTTACCTTTAAATCCCGTTGATTTTACGATATCCCCTTTTAAAATGTCGGCCTCACTTTTAGTCAAGTAGGGTACGCTGTGCGTACCATTGAATGCCGGAAGGTACGCGCAGCGTACCCTACGAGGATTTTATAGCCTTAAAACCAATATCGGTACGGTAATAGACATTATCCCAGTGGATGCCGTTGGCTAACTTATAAGCTTTGCTTTGAGCTTCCTTAATATCATGTCCCAAGGCGCAAGCGCATAAAACCCTGCCGCCCGCTGTAACCAGATCGTTGTCGACTTGTTTGGTGGCCGCATGAAACACCTTGCTGTCTTCGTGTTCCTCGGCAGGCAAGCCGGAAATAACCGCTCCGCTTTGATAGGCGTCAGGATAACCGCCAGCCGCCAAAACCACGCCTAATGCGGCGCGTTCGTCCCAGTCGCTGTCGGTTTTGTCGAGATTTCCGGCCAGCGCAGCCTCGCAAAGCTCTACCAGATCGCTCTTCAAGCGCATCATGATCGGCTGCGTTTCAGGATCGCCGAAGCGGCAGTTGTATTCCAGCACTTTAATGGAGCCGTCGGCGCTGATCATCAAACCGGCGTACAGAAAGCCGGTATACGGCAAGCCGTCTTCCGCCATGCCTTTTAAGGTCGGTTCGATCACATCGCGCATGACCTTGTCGTGTATTTCCGGGGTGACGACGGGAGCCGGGGAGTAAGCGCCCATGCCCCCGGTATTGGGGCCTTGGTCGCCATTATCGCGGGCCTTGTGATCCTGCGAGGTCGCCATCGGCAACGCATGTTTGCCGTCGGCTATGACAATAAAGCTGGCTTCCTCGCCGGCCAGGAACTCCTCGACGACCACGCGGTTGCCCGCTTCGCCGAACACATTTCCGGATAACATGTCCTCGACGGCGGCTATCGCTTCCTGTTCGGTCTGGGCGACGATCACGCCTTTGCCTGCCGCCAAACCGTCGGCTTTGACCACGATCGGCGCGCCTTGCTGCTTGATGTAAGCGATGGCTTGCTGCTGGTCGGTAAAGGATTGGAAAGCAGCGGTCGGGATGTGGTGGCGGATCATGAAGTCTTTGCAGAACGTCTTCGAGCCTTCCAGTTGCGCGGCTTTTGCGGTCGGGCCGAAGCATTTGAGTCCCGCTTCCTGAAAACGGTTAACGATGCCCAGAACCAAAGGCACTTCGGGACCGATGATGGTCAGGCCGACAGCTTCTTTCCGGGCGAATGCCAGCAGCGCGTCAATATCGTCGACCGCGATGGCGATGTTTTCAACCGACGGTTCCAACGCAGTACCGGCATTGCCGGGCGCGACAAACACTTTTTCGACTTTGGCTGATTGCTTGGCTTTCCAGGCGAGGGCGTGTTCACGGCCGCCGCTGCCGACGATGAGGATTTTCATGGTGATTCTCGTGTGTTCTGTAGGGGCGACTTCAGTCGCCCAGTGTGTTAAAGGGCGACTGAAGTCGCCCCTACAGTTAATTAATGTCTAAAATGACGCATGCCGGTAAACACCATCGCGATATTATGCTCATCGGCTGCGGCAATCACTTCATTATCGCGCATCGAGCCGCCGGGCTGGATGACGGCGGTGATGCCCGCTTCGGCCGCGGAATCGATGCCGTCCCGGAACGGGAAAAAGGCGTCGGAAGCCATCGCGGAACCCGGAACGTCCAAGCCCGCATCGGCGGCTTTGATTCCGGCGATTCTGGCCGAATAAACCCGGCTCATTTGCCCCGCGCCGACGCCGATCGTCTGGCCGTTCTTGCAGTACACAATCGCATTGGATTTGACGAATTTGGCGACTTTCCAGGCAAACAGCAAATCGGCCAGTTCCTGTTCGGTCGGGGCGCGTTTGCTGACTATTTTGAGGTCGGATGCACTGATTTCACCAAGATCCTTGTCTTGAACCAACAAGCCGCCGGCAACGCGCTTGAAATCAAGGGAAGCTTGATTGGCGTTGTTCCAGAGGCCGCATTCCAGCACGCGGACATTTTGTTTTGCCGCTAAAACGGTTTGCGCGGCTGCGCTGATGGACGGCGCAATAATCACTTCGACAAATTGACGCTTGGCGATTTCAGCGGCGGTTTGTTCGTCCAGTTCGCGGTTAAACGCAATAATGCCGCCGAATGCCGAGGTCGGGTCGGTGGCATAAGCTTTGTCGTAAGCGTCAAGCAGGCTGTCTGCCTGGGCTACGCCGCAGGGGTTGGCATGTTTGACGATAACGCAGGTGGGCCGGTCGCCGAATGATTTAACGCATTCCAGCGCGGCATCGGCATCGGCGATATTGTTGTAGGACAGTTCCTTGCCTTGCAATTGCTTGGCGGCGGCAATCGTGCCGGCGGCCGGTGTTTTTTCCCGGTAAAACGCCGCGTTTTGATGCGGGTTTTCGCCGTAACGCATGGTCTGGTTATGGTAAAACTGCAAATTCAGCGTGTCGGGAAACTGGACGCCGCTAATGTTGCCCAAGTAAGCCGAAATCGCGGTGTCGTAACGCGCCGTGTGCTCGAAGCTTTTTAGCGCCAGATTGAAGCGGGTTTGATGGGCAAGGCCGTTGTTGTTTTTCAGCTCGGCAATGACCGATGCGTAATCGGCCGGATCGACGATCACCGCGACATCGGCATGATTCTTGGCGGCGGCGCGGATCATGGTCGGGCCGCCGATGTCGATGTTTTCAATGGCGGTGTCTAAATCGCAGTCAGGATTAGCGACAGTTTGTTCGAAGGGGTACAAGTTGACCACCACTATATCGATCGGCTTAATGCCGTTTGCGGCCATTACCGCATCGTCTATGCCTCGACGCGCCAAAATACCGCCGTGAACTTTGGGGTGCAGGGTTTTGACCCGTCCGTCCATCATTTCCGGGAAACCGGTGTAATCGGAAACTTCGGTCGCCGGAATATTATGCTCAGCCAATGTCTTGGCGGTGCCGCCGGTAGACAGGATTTCGATGCCTAATTGATTGAGTTCCCGACAAAAATCCACGATACCGGATTTGTCGGATACGCTGACCAGCGCACGAGTTACTTTTTTGTTCATGTAGATCTCAGAATGAAAGAGGGGTAAAACCAGCCTTGTTTGGGTATTAGGACAGGCCGTAGAATTCCAGTTTTTTGCGCAAGGTGCTGCGGCTCAAACCCAGTGCTTTGGCCGCTTTGGTTTGGTTATAGCCTGAATGTTCCAGCGTTGCCTGCAATAAAGGCTTTTCAACTTCGCCGATGACCATCGCATGCAAACCCACCGCATCATGGCCGTTCAGTTGCACCAAATATTGCTCCACGGTCTGTTTAACATGCGCGGATAAGGGAATAGTGGCGATTTTTTTGCTGTCTATGTTGATGATTTCGGCACTTTTTTGGGATGCGTTCATATTATGCAGCACTGTCGGAGGTTAAAAGATTAAATGCCGAATTAATCAGCGCTATTTGTTGGGATGGACATTGCGCCCGGTTGATATTGCTTTGGGCATCCTGGGCTACGGACTCAAGATGCTTAAAATACCAGGCTATATGTTTGCGCGCTATTCTAACACCGCTCGCATTGCCGTAGAAGCTATATAGTTTGTCCAAATGGGCTGATATTGTGTTGTGTATGTCGGTAACCGTTGGTTTTTCAAGATGTTTGCCATGGTTGATAAAGTGACTTATTTGACTAAATAGCCATGGATTTCCTTGGGCGGCCCGACCGATCATAATGGCATCCGCACCGGTCGACTCAAGCACGAAGCGGGCCTGTTCGGGGGAATCAATGTCGCCATTGGCGATCACCGGAATATTGATTGCTTGTTTCACTTTTTTAAGGGTTTCATGTTCGGCTTGGCCTTCAAACTTGCAGGCGCGGGTTCGGCCGTGAATCGTCAACGCGGCAATGCCCGCATTTTCTGCAATTTGGGCTATTTCAACGGCATTGCGGCTGTACATATCCCAGCCGGTACGGATTTTTAAGGTGACCGGAATATCGACGGCATTAACGACCGCATCGAGTATTCGCTTTACCAGCGCTTCATCTCGTAATAGCGCGGAGCCTGCGGCAACCGAGCACACCTTTTTTGCCGGACAGCCCATATTAATGTCGATAATCTGGGCGCCTCGTTGGGCATTAAGTTTTGCCGCGTCAGCCATCAGTTGAGGGTCGGTGCCCAGAATCTGTACCGAACGTATGCCGGTTTCGCCGTCATGATCGGCTTTTAACAGCGTTCTTTTATGCTGACGTAACGCCGGATTGGATGCCACCATTTCGGACACGGCCAAGCCTGCGCCGAATTGCTTGCACAATTCCCTGAACGGGCGGTCAGTGATGCCGGCCATAGGTGCAAGAATCAGGTTATTTTTAAGTTGGTAAGGGCCGATGTGCATGGGGGGAAGGCTAAGGGCGAAGGGCTAAAGGCACACGGGAGGTTTTTTTCGCCTTTCGCCTTTAGCTCTTCGTCTAACTTACTTATCTGTGTCCTCATTCCAGATCGGGTTGTCGCGGTCTTCCGGTTCCAGTTTGGCAGCGTCTTCCGCATAGATATGCCAGAAAGACTTATCGATTTTGGCGTTGTTATAGCCTTCTTTTTTGTCGTGGGCGAACGGGCACCACCAGTTCTCAACAATCTTGACCATATAGGCATGCCATTCGAACAGCGCGACACTGTAAGGGCAGTACCAGGTACAGTTCAGTATCCAGAACAGTTTTGACTGGGAGGTGCTGGCCTTGAACGAGGCGTCCATGGTGATTTGGTTTTTTAAGGTATAACGATGGCTGGCCCGGTCGGGTAAAAAATCCGAGTAGGTCTTGAGATTTTTGGCGCCAATCAAGAGCAAGTGCCAGTAAGTCATATAGGCGCTGGCAAATACAAACGGAAGGGTAGCGATGGGCAGGTAGACCAGGATCATGCCAATGGCTCTTTGCACTACCGGGATTTTTTGATGGTTTTTGCCGATGTCAACGCGGCCGGAACAGGACTCACAAGCTTTCATTATTTTTATATCCTCATTTTTTTGTTGTTAGCAGGGGGGTGATAGTCGGTTTGGTATTATCCTCATTAAATAGCTGATAAATGCTCAGGCAGCCGGCGCAGCAAAATTTCTGCAAGCCGTCACTGGTGGTTAGAGAAAATCCGGTGATTTCTACCGGTTGACCGCAGAGTACGCAGGGTTCCTTATCTTTTCCATTGAGCATAAAAAGACCTCACATTTTACAAGCTTGAAGCGACAGAACAAAAAAAAGTTTTCAAATATTCGGTCTCGGGCGCTGCCGGGTCGATGGGGTGATCCGGCCCTTGCCCGCCTCCGGCAAAAAACACCAGATGACGATCTATATGTCGCCCCGACGAGCGTAAAATCTCATGCAGGTTTTCACGGCTCAGGTGATGGGAGCAGGATGCCGAGACCAGTATGCCGTTCTTGGATAGCACTTGCAGGGCCAAGTGATTCAGGCGGCGATAAGCTTCGTAGCCTTGTTTGAAATCTTTTTTGCGTTTAATTAAAGCGGGCGGATCCAGCACGATAATGTCATAGAGCCGGTTTTCCAAACGAGCCTGCTTCAGGAACTCAAATACATCGCTGCGCACAAAGTGCATTTTATCCTGAACCCGATTCAGTGCCGCGTTTTCCGAGGCCAACGCCAGCGCGCTTTCCGACGCATCGACACAGGTGACTTCCAAGGCTCCGGCCATCGCGGCAGGAACGCCCCAGGCTCCGGTATAGGAAAACAAATCGAGCACCCGCTGGTTTTTGGCAATGCCCGCCAGTTGGGCGCGGCTGGCGCGATGATCGTAAAACCAGCCGGTTTTTTGCCCTTCCAGAATGTCGACTTTAAATTGCGCGCCGTTTTCTTCGATGATCAGCGGCTCGGGGAGCTTGCCGTAAGCCAGCTCGGATTCCAGACTTAAGCCTTCCTGCTGCCGCTGGCTGTTATCGTTTTTCAGGATAATGGCCTCGGGACTTAGCAATTCGTGTAGCGCGGCAAACAAAGATTCCTTGCGCTGTTCTATACCGGCGGTGGTTATCTGCACCGACAATACCGGCCCGAATCGGTCGATGACCAAGCCGGGCAAGCCGTCGCTTTCACCGAAAACCAGGCGGTAGTAAGGTTTGTCGAACAGTTTTTCGCGCAAAGCCAGTGCGGTAGTCAATCGCTCTTTAAAGAAGTTGGCGCCGCATTTCAAGTTGGGTTTTCTGGACAGAAGCCTGGCGCAGATCAGGGCTTGGGGGTTGATGTAGGCGGTGCCCAGCACCTTGCCGTCGTCGCTTTTTACCTGAACCAGGTCGCCGGCGCTGAACTGTTCAAGCGGCGAGCGCTTGGTGTCGATTTCGTTGCTGAAAACCCAGAGATGGCCTTTGCGCAGACGCTTGTCTTCGTTCTTTTTTAAATAAATTTCCGGATGAGCCATATTAATCAATGAGTTTAAAAGTATAAGCGCCGACTTGGTTTGTAAGTTGGGTTAGCGATAGCGCAACCCGACATTCCCGGTTAAACGCAGAATAAGCGAAAGGTCTTTAATTCACCACGAAGACACGAAGAAAAAAACGTCATGATCTTCGTGGCGATGCTTTTTTTAGGGGTAAATCAACGCCTGATGCCGTCAAGCCTGATCCAGTCTTCCTGTTGCACTGGCGCGTTGAACGCTATGTATTGCTGGTAAGCGTTGATCACCGACTCGGCCTGTTCATGCAAGATGCCGGACAAAACCAGTCGGCCGCCGGGGGCGACCAGCTTGCAAATCTGTTCCGCCATGTCGATCAAGGGTTTTGCCAGGATATTGGCCAGCACGATGTCTGCCTGGAACGGCGTGAATTGCTCGGGCAGATAGCAGGCTATTTTATCTTGCACCTGGTTTTTTAGCGCATTGCTTTGCGTTGCGGTGATCGCTTGCGGATCAATATCCACCGCGTGAGCTTCCCTGGCATCCAGCAATATCGCCGCAACGGCCAGTATTCCGGAGCCGCAGCCGTAATCGATGACGGTTTTGCCGGTCAAATCGTGGCTGGCCAGCCACTCCAGGCATAAGGCGGTGGTCGGATGAGTGCCGGTGCCGAACGCAAGACCCGGGTCGAGGGTCAGGCAAACCGTGCCGGACTCGTACTGCTCCTGATCGGTCGGGCAGACCCAGAGTTTATCGGCAAACTTCATCGGCTTATAATATTCCATCCAGGCGCGTTCCCATTCCTGGTCGGCAACTTCTTCATATTTCCAGTTGCGCAATTGTTCTGCTTTAAACTGGGCGTAAACCAGCGTCTTGATCAGTTCGGGTTCGGCATCCAGTTCATAAAGTGCGATGACTTCGGTATTGCTCCATATTTTGGTTTCGCCGATCGCCGGTTCGTAAACCGGTTCGTCCTCAGCGTCCATATAAGTAACGGACACGGCGCCGAGATTGTCGAAAAAGTCGGCAAGCCGGGGTGCGATGTCTTCATTGGTGATAACGGTAATTTGGTGCCAGGCCATTATTGAGAAAATTTGTTTGAAAAGACGGTTTACAGGTCGGTTCTGTGTAGCATAACCCCGATAAATCGAAGCTGGAAAATGTCGGGTCAGGCAATATCCTATCTGGTTTGGGCTTTAAGAAGTTCCTCAACCGTTAGGCCAATATCCTTTGCAATTTGCCGAAGTAAAATCGGTGACACATCTCGTCCCGCATGGAATGGTACTGTAGTACACCTGCCATCAGGGTGGCGAAACTGCTTGTGCGAACCCCGTTGCCGAATTTCACTAAACCCCAATGCTTCAAGCAACGCAACGATTTCGCGAGGCTTAAGAACGGGTAAGTGTCCCATTCTTAAGCTACAACGACATTTTGGGTGCCGATAAATTCGGCTTCCAATGTCGGCTCACCATCCTCAAGCAACATTTCAACAACTTCCCGAAGATTTTTATTGAGTTCATCCAATGTTTCCGCCTGTGTATGCGCCCCTTGGAATCCGGGAATAAAACCTACATACAGGCCCGTATCCTGACATCGCTCAACAATTGCCGTGTAACTTCTCATATGAACTTACTCCTAAATAAGCTGTAGGGTATGTATGGCCTACCTTACGCGGATTAATAAATCCCCAGCTTTTTTTCCAGGTAATGGATGTTTTGCCCGCCGACTGCAAACGCACTGTCATTCATGATGTCGTGCTGTAGCGGGATATTGGTTTTAATGCCGTCGATGATGATTTCGCTTAACGCGGTGTTCATTCGGGCAATCGCGCTCTTGCGGTCTTCGCCGTGAGCGATCAATTTGCCGATCATCGAGTCGTAATAAGGCGGCACTTTATAGCCGTTGTAGATATGGGTCTCGCAACGGATACCGGGGCCGCCGGGCATATGGAACTGGTCTATGGTGCCGGGGCAGGGCATGAAGGTTTTGGGGTCTTCGGCATTTAACCGGCACTCGATGGCGTGTCCCTGAATCTTTACCTGATCCTGGGTGATCGACAATCGTTCGCCTGCCGCAATGCGGAGTTGTTCCTTGACGATATCAAAACCGGTTACCATTTCGGTAACGGGATGCTCGACCTGTACGCGGGTGTTCATTTCAATGAAATAAAACTCGCCTTTTTCATACAAAAACTCGAAAGTGCCGGCGCCCAGATAGCCGATGTCGATACAGGCTTTGGCGCAACGCTCGCCGATGGCTTTGCGTTGTGCTTCGGTGATGCCCGGTGCAGGGGCTTCTTCGACCACTTTTTGATGGCGGCGCTGCATCGAGCAGTCGCGTTCGCCTAAATGGATCGCGTTGCCGTGGGAATCGGCCATGACTTGAAACTCGATGTGCCGAGGATCTTCCAGGAATTTTTCCATGTACACGGTGGGATTGCCGAACGCAGTTCCTGCTTCGGCTTTGGTCATTGCGATGGCGTTTAATAAAGCGGCTTCGGTATGCACCGTACGCATGCCTCTTCCGCCGCCGCCGCCTGCGGCCTTGATGATGACCGGATAGCCGATTTCATGAGCCAGCTTCAGGTTCTTTTTATTGTCATCCGATAACGGGTCATTGTTGCCGGGAACGCAGGGGATTCCCGCTTCCAACATGGCTTTCTTGGCGGAAATCTTGTCGCCCATCATGCGGATGGTTTCCGCATTCGGGCCGATAAAAACAAAGCCGCTTTGTTTTACTTTTTCAGAAAAATCGGCATTTTCGGATAAGAAGCCGTAGCCGGGATGGATGGCTTCGGCGTCGGTCACTTCGGCGGCGCTGATAATGGCCGGAATATTCAAGTAGCTGTCAGCGGATGACGCAGGGCCGATGCAAACGGATTCGTCGGCGAGGCGGACGTGTTTTAGATCCCGATCCGCCTCGGAATGCACGGCAACCACTTTGACGCCCAGTTCCCGGCAGGCGCGTAAAATGCGCAGAGCTATTTCGCCGCGATTGGCGATAACGATTTTATCGAACATGAGCTTTCCGTCCCTGGTGTTATTCAATGATGAATAATGGCTGGCCATATTCGACAGGTTCGGCGTTTTCAACCAGAATTTTGGTGATGGTTCCGCTTTTATCCGACTCGATTTGGTTAAGGATTTTCATTGCCTCAATGATGCACAAGGTATCGCCGACTTGAACGGATTGACCTACTTCGGCGAAAACCTTGGTGCCGGGCGATGCGGAGCGATAAAAGGTGCCGACCATCGGCGACTTGACCACGTGTCCGGTGATTTTTTCTTCGGCAGGAGCCGCTGCCGGAGCGACTACGGCAGGTGCTGCGGCAACCGGTGCGGGCGCATAGGCGACAGCAGCGGGAGCGGCGGAATAACGGCTGATGCGGATGGATTCTTCGCCTTCTTTGATTTCCAGTTCAGCGATGTCGGATTCTTCGATAATCTCGATGAGTTTTTTTATTTTTCTAATATCCATAGTTTATTGTCTCTCGGCTAATATCTGATGAGCGGCCAGTAAGGCCAGTTCGTACCCTGTTGCGCCTAATCCGCAGATAACGCCTATGGCAATATCCGAGAAATAGGAATGTTTTCTAAAAGGCTCACGTGCGTGGACGTTTGATAAATGAACCTCTATAAATGGGATCTTGGTTGCCAGCAGCGCGTCGCGAATGGCGACGCTGGTATGAGTGAAGGCTGCCGGGTTAATAATGATGAAATCAACGCGGGCTTGGTAAGCCGCATGGATCAGTTCTACAATTTCGTGTTCTGCGTTGCTTTGATGGAAGTCAAGTCGATGACCCAGTTCGGCAGTTTTTTGTTCAAGAGCGTGCTTAATGTCGGCGAGGGTTTGATTGCCGTAAATACCGGGTTCCCGAATGCCTAGCAGGTTTAAATTCGGACCATTTAGAACGGTAATTGTCGCCATCAATCTTGAGTCAGTTTAAGGTTAAAAAGCATTATTATCTGTTAATTTTGCCCAATTTATGGGATTTTGTCCAGATATTATGTTTTTGACAAAAGTTAGCGGCAGAATTCAGGCTGTTTGGAGTTATTACGCACAAATCTACTGGTTTTAAAAGTTATTTGTGCGCCGGTTAGGCGGATGGAAAAAGAACCCGCCGAGCCGGTTATTATGCGTGAGCACAGAAAGGCCAAGAAAAGAATACGCAAGGGCCAAACCAATTTGCTTAGACATCTATGCGCTTGCCGGATGAACTATTTCTTCATTTAAAGCAGTGAGCAATTCCGCCGCATTAACGTGCCGATGAGACCTTGCCAGTGAATATCACTTTATTTTCATCCCGTGCTTTCTCCATTGCCGCACGGCGCACTGGTTCCGACCGCATATCATAGTCTAAGGACTGCAAGTTAGGTTTTTCGAATGATTCCAAGTAAATAATCGATGTATAGATATCGCGCGTCCCACTCGGCCAAACCCGGTAATCGGGAAAACCTTCACGGCGGATTTGTGCGATGTGCGCGGATAACTGGGCAGGCGGTATCAACTGTGCAAAGCCGAATCCCTGGATTCTCTTTGAAATTACTGCCTAACTTAATCCATTTGGCGTAACTATGCCATTCCCGACGTTCAACGTTGTTTGACGCTTCAAACAACGCAGCACCACCTTTCAGCATTTGTTCATAGGCTTGCAGGCGTACTTCAATATTGGTTTGTATCTGTTTACAAGCAGATACAAACCGGTTTCGGGCGTTGTATGCTTCTATATACTTAAAAGAATATGCAAGGAAACATGTTATGGACAATCCTGCCAACAGCAAAACCCAGGCGCTCCAGCTAGATACGACTAAAGCCGGGCGCTTTGATGCTTGTCTAAGCGGTTGGTCTTTTTGATTTATTCCAGTTAATTCCATGAAAATACCTTATTCAGTTTATTGCATGGAGAATATATTCAGATTCCCGCCATTACTTTCACGTTACAGCAGAGTTGCGAAATCTCAGTTACCGTGCCGATGTTCCATCTTTATGCTTACGGGTGGCCCGATAGCGTGCGAAGCAAATTCCAGAACACAGGATGAGAACGCTTGGCTTAATCGTGTCATTCTTCTGTTGCAAGACTTGTTGCCTGACATCCTGGCGAAACCATCTTTAATTCAGTTCTGCCGCCAGTATTTCCAACAGTTTGTTTCCGTCTACAGGTTTATTTAAATAACATCGAATACCCAGGCGCTTCGCTTCGTCGGCATTAATCTTATCGCTATAACCAGTAATTAGAATAATCGGCAGCTCCGGTTTGATTGCGAGCATAGCGACCGCCAGTCGATCACCACTCAAATACGGCATAGTTTGGTCAGTTAAAACCATATCTACGCTGCCCGGATCAAGTTGAAAAGCGCACAACGCATTGATAGGATCGGTAAAAACGGTAACCAAACACCCTTGCCCCTGTAACAGCTCCTGATAATAATCGGCCAAAGACTTTTGGTCTTCTACTATCCAAATGCGCCAATGCGCTGTCATCAGTGCAACCGATTTAGAAGTGGGGAATTCTGAACTAACCGCATCCGTATCAAGGAAAGGAAACAGCAAACGAAAGGACGTGCCGTGCTCAAAGCTGCTTTCTATCAATAAATGCGCGTTGTTTTTCATGACCACCCCTTGCACCATGCTGAGTCCTAGTCCCGAACCCTTGCCAATTTCTTTGGTAGTAAAAAAAGGATCGAAAATACGCTGCCTTACATTTTCCGGAATGCCGTTACCGTTGTCTTTCACTTCCAGGACTACATACTTGCCGTCGATAATATTGTGGCAAATGGCGCAGACTTTGTGGTAAATACGGATGCATTTCAGCGTTATATCGATATGGCCTTGTTCGCCTATGGCATCGCGGGCATTAACGGCAAGATTAATCAATACTTGCTGTACTTCAATAGGATCAATCCGTACGGGCGGGATATTGGTTTCAATATGAGTCAAGACGTCAATTCCTGCCGGGATAGCAGCAGACAACATAGCTACCGTTTTTTCGACTTCTGACGCTATATCCAAAGGAGTGCTTGCTACGACCGGAGACGTTCGGCTGTAGGCGAGCATTTTGGCAATCAGGTCGCGAGCCCGCTCACTGGCAAAAATGACTTCTTTCAGATAACGCGCCAGTTTATCCGAAGGATCGGATACGCATCGTTCCAGGGCAAGATTGGAGTAGCCGAGTACGACGGTCAGAATATTATTGAAGTCGTGAGCGATTCCACCGGTCAATTGTCCTAATGCCTCCATTTTTTGCGCCTGTTGCAATTGTTTCTCCAGCTGCTTGCGTTCCATGATATTGCGTATCAGCACGATAACATCGCTACTATCGACAAGACTGGTTAAGCGCGCTTCGTAATAACACTCTCCTCTGGGTACCGTAAGCGGATATTCAAAAGTGATTATCTTGCCGCTGCCTTGTTGCTCTTTGAGATTGGCAGCAAACAGAGCCGCTTGCTCCTGTGGCAAAACATCAGTTATACGTCGGCCGAGAAACTGTTCCGGCGGCACATGTAATTCGTCCATCGCTGCCGGGCTGGCGTGATAGCTGAGGATAGTTCCGTCTGCGCCTAGGAGCCTGTCGGATAGGGCTCAGCATTCCGCTCATTGCTTAACCAATACGTTTTTTGCGGCACTGCTTCTTTGGCTCGTTAACCGAACATCACTGTTTCACATTGAAATGGCCGGGCTTTGTCT